>Ga0256835_1000032_pt1 | contig 131221 bp, 118 predicted proteins | sample PIR30metaG_FD_185972 | JGI IMG/M metagenome (GOLD analysis project Ga0256835, IMG submission 185972) | Hydrothermal vent microbial communities from East Pacific Rise, Pacific Ocean - PIR-30 | ecosystem: Environmental > Aquatic > Marine > Hydrothermal vents | place: Pacific Ocean: East Pacific...
GTTGTCTGGTGACCTTGTTTTGTGGCTCGGGGCTCTACACCCGAACCGTCTCTTTCAAACTCATGCGGAAGGGGAGCCCGTGCTTGATTTCCAGGCTCAGCACCGTTCCGTTCCCCAGGCGGTCGAGCTGCGCGAAAAGCTCAACGGCCTGGGACTTCAAGGCGAAGTCTTCGACCGTCATCTCTCGCCTCGGGCCGTTTTCTCCGCCGAACTTGATTTCACGAACCACTTGCGGGGGCGGATCGAAGTCCGGTTCGCCGTCGCGCACGGCCAGTTCCTCGATCCGCCCGAAGTTGATCCCCTGCATCAGTTCCAGCAGGCGTCTCCGTTGGGGAGACAGCGACGCCTTTGTTGCCACGTTGTTCATTCCGAACCTCCTTTCGCGCCTCGCGGCGCACAAAAAAAAGCCCCTGGGAGGCAGGTCCGGCGAAGGGTCCTCCCAGGGGCACTCGCCCGGTTTCCCGGACGATGTTCTTACGGGGTGAAGGTCTCGCCGAACCTGTCACCCTTCTTTGGCGAAATTTCGTTCGAGGCTCGGATTGGTGCGGTCTGAAGAATGGAAAGACAGGAGAAATGCTTGAAAAACCGGTGGATTGGCGGAATCAGAGAGGAGAAATTTTTCTTAACTTTTTTTGCCGCCCCTCGGTGAAATTTCGCTGACTTCACCGATTACAAGACAATTCGGCAGGACAGCCGAAGGGTGCGAGCCAGGGACGGCGAGCATCAAACGGGCATAAAAAAAGCCGCCCGCGAAGGTCGGCCCCTGTGTCGGCTGCGATATGTGGTTTACGTTCAGTCGGTGGTGAACCCGAACATGGCCCGCTGCTCCTCCCAGTCCACCGGGAAGGTTCTGGTCAGCTTGGCCAGCGACAGGCCGGCCGGCTCCTCGCCGTTCAGGATCGCTTCGATGATGTCGGGGGCGAGCGTGGTCAACTTCAGAATGCGGGCCACGTAGGAGTTGTCCACATCCAGGTTCGTCGCAAGTTCACTGATGGACTTGACCTCTCCGCTCTCGATCACCTCCGCCCAGGAGAACGCCCGGGCCAGCGCCTGCACGATGGCGGTCTGCACCGTTCCCGGGCTGTCGGGAACATCGCCGTCAAGCGCCTTGGGAGCGATGATGACCTTTCGGCCGCGCATCCGGCGGATCAACATCGGAATATGGATATGCAGATTGCCCGTCTCGGTAACAGTGATGGTGGGTTGCTTGCTCATTTACCATTCCTCCGTTCCCTGACTTCACACGCCAGTCCGGTCAGCTCGGTGATGAGGGTGGTCAAGCCGTTGGTTTTGAGTTCCATATCGATGCCGGTTTCCCTGATTTCCACTCTCTCGACCAGCAGTCGCACAAGCCGGTTGCGTTCCAGGGGAAACAGGTCTTCCCAGAAGGTTTCGATGCTCTCGAAGGCTTCCGATACATCCCGTTCGGTCACCTGATCACCCTCGAACACCCGCAGCCTGGCCGACACGTTTGCCAGATGTCGGGTCAGGGTCACCGCGCGCTGGTTGACCTTTGCCAGTTTTTCTTCCCGGTCAGGCTCGTTGTTGTCGGGTGACATCAGTTCAAGCGCCCGTTTACGGACCGCAGCGAGGTCCTCTTCAAGTTGCTCCTTCTGTTTCACCAATCTTTCCCGCTCCGCTTCTTCCATCTCCTTGGCCGCGAAGTAGGTTTTGGCCACCAGCGTCGGGGTTCGGAATACAGCGCCCAGCTGTTCCAGCACAGCCTTCTCGATGTCTCCGGCCGGGACCCGCTTCAGCGGACATCGGCTGACAGCCCGCTTGGCATCCTTCTCACAGATGTAGTAGGTGTAGCGCCGCTCGCCTTTTTGGGTGTAGGTGGGGCCCATCGAACAGTCACAATGGCCGCAGCGAATCACCCCCTGCAGGGGGGAGATCATCTTGGTCTTTGCTTTGCTGAGCTTGGCCCTCGTGTTCTCCGAAAGAATCGACTGGACCTTCTCCCACAACTCTTTCTCGATGATGGCTTGGTGCTCTCCGGGATAGCTTTCACCCTTGTGGACCACCTCGCCGATGTATATGCGGTTGCCCAGCAAGCGGTAGATGTGACCGGTGTTCCATTCGGTCCCTTCCCGATGTTTCCCTTTCTTCGTGACCCACGACTTGGTTTTGTATCCCTGCTCATTGAGTTCCCGCGCCAGCTTTCTGGCCGATGCCAGTTGAGTGAATCGCCGGAAGATGTGTTGCACCAGCGGCGCTTCATCCGGATTGACCAGCAGTTTCTTGTTCTCCCGGTCGACATCGTATCCGAGTATGGCCGGGCCGCCGCAGTATTTGCCCCGCCGTTTCGCTGCCGCCACCTTGTCCCGGATTCGTTCGGCGATGACCTCCCGCTCGTATTGCGCGAAGGTTATCAGGATGCCGAGAAACATCCGGCCGGTCGGGTCGGTGGTGTTGAAATGCTCGGTAACCGAGACGAAATTGACACCCTTCTTATTGAACAACTCTATCATGTTCATGAAGTCGAGCAACGAACGTGAAAGGCGGTCGATCTTGTAAACCACGATCACATCCACTTTCCCCGCGTCCACGTCGGCCAAAAGACGCAGCAAGGCCGGACGCTCCATGTTGCCGCCCGAGAATCCACCGTCGTCGTAGCGGTCGGGCAGGGCCCGCCAGCCCAGCATTCGTTGACTTTCGATATACGCCTCGGCAGCCTCCCGCTGGGCATCCAGCGAGTTGAATTCCTGTTCCAAGCCTTCCTCGTGACTTTTCCGGGTGTAGATGGCACAGCGCAGCGGCTTTTTCCGGATGGAGGTCATGTTGACGTTATCAAGCACTCTTGCCACCTCCGTTCTTTTTTCCGTAGGTCTTCTTCAGGCCGAAAAAGACCTTGCCGTTCCAACGGGTGCCGGTAATTTCCCGAGCCACCGCGCTGAGTGATCGAAAGATCCGGCCGTTGTATTCAAAGCCCTTTTCCCGGGCGACGACCTCGTATCGACGGTCATTCCAGACCCTCACGAACCTTGTGCCCGGCAGGATGTTTTCATTGGACTTGCGCTCCTGGGGCACCTTGCGCTCGACCGTTGCCACGGGATCATCCTGGGCGATCTGCCGTAGATGCGTCTTGGCGGTCTCGGACAGGCCACCGTAAAAGAGCTCCTGAATACGATAGGCGAGGCGTTTGACGAGGAACTGTTTCTTGTACCGGGGCGGATCGCTGCCATAAAGGTCGAGCCACTTCTCGCGAAGTTGCTCCAGCGTCATATTCTGTAGCGTCGCCAGTTGCCGCAGGACGGAATTCCGGGTCCGTCCGCCGTTCTTCCCGTTGCGGGTTTGTTTTTGTAACTCATTCATACACAACTCCTTTTCATGCGTTCCGGACGCGTTTGTCATGAATGAATGCTCTGTTCCCGCAACTAATCAAGTCCTTCTCCGGCAGTTCCGGAAGATTCTTCGATATCCTCCATATCATTACTGGAAACGGCCTTGCGGACTTTCGAACGCAGCACGGCAACCGCCAGGATCGAGGCGATTGCCCCCAGCCTCTTTTCCGGGAAAAGGAGTTCGGACTCGGGAAATACATCCGCTTCAAGTGGGTCGGGATCGGTTGTTTCAAGAGCAAAATCGGCATCCAACATCGTGACCTCCGGCTTGCGTGACCGGGTCGGTCGGTGTGGATGCCGGTAAACTCGCCGGACGGTTGGGATGCGGGTTCGCTGGCACCCACAACCGCCTAAGCTCTGCTTCCGGTCAGTTGTCTGGTTTCTAACTCTCAAGTCCGGGCGAAATGCCCGGCCCTGTCGATGGTTACATACCGAAGGCGTTCCCCGACTGTCGGAAGGGTTTTTTCATAAGACTTCTTGACCTGACATGTATCAGGTCGTATATTATAGTTTTATTCGGCCCGGTGGGCCTTTTCGTTTTTGGTAAATGTGGAAGCCATGGGCAGAAGCAAAACAGACGAGATTACACCACTGCAGCGGGAGACCCTGGACGAGATATGCCGCCATATCGACGCCAAAGGGTACCCGCCGACAGTGAAGGAACTGAGCGAGACCTTCGGGATCAGCCATTCGAGCGTGCATGAACGCATCAACCAGCTGGTCCGCAAGGGATATCTGAAACGTGAAGGCCGCAAGGCTCGCGGGCTGACCGTGGCCAAGCGGCCGGAAGACATGGCGGCCGCCCTCGTGGCGGTGCCCGTTATCGGTACGGTCGCCGCGGGACAACCCATTCTGGCGGAAGAGAACATCATTGGGGAAGTACTGGTTGAGGCATCCACGGTCAGGTCAGGAGAGTATTTCGCTCTCCACGCTTCCGGCGACAGTATGATCGGAGCGGGGATAAACGATGGCGACCTGATCATCGTGAGACGTCAGCCGCTGGCGGAAACCGGAGATATTGTCGTGGCTCTCTTGAATGACGAGGCCACTGTGAAACGATTGAGAATCGAGAATGAGCGTATCGAGCTCGTCCCGGAGAATCCGAAGCACGCGCCGATTACGCTTCATCCGGAGGATGACCTCCGGATATTGGGTAAGGTTGTGGGTTGGAAACGAACATGAGAGTAGCCCATGAAAGGAAACTGACGAACGGAAAGTAGGAGGAAAAAATGGCAACTTTTAATCTACGCCGCTTTTCGAAGCCGGAAATGCTCCGGAGGATCGACCGGGAGCACCTCATTGCATTTCTTGAACCGCATGCCGACTATTTTTCGGCTCGCGGCGTGGAGTTGCCATCGTTGAACACCGAGGACGAGCTGGACTACAACGCTCTGAGCGAGGTCCTGCTCAATCCGAGCACTTCCACGCCGGAGGACCTGGCCGACGCGCTGTATTACGTGAACGAGATGTCAACCCCGGAAGGATTCGACTCCATCCAGGATGCGATTGACGGGACCGAGATCGACGTCGTCATCGACAAAAACGCCGCCCGCGCCGACCTGGCCATTCAGGTGTGGATGAAGGACCGCGATCTCATTGAACGTCTTCATGCCGAACAGTTTCTCTTCCGCCCCCGTTCGTTTGAGTATTTCAGGGCCACAAACGGTTCCATCCCCGAGTTCGAAAAGCCTTCAGAAGAGACAATCCATGCCCTGGAGGCCGACCTTGACGAGTGGTTCTCCAAGAAGCGACGGGGCCGGGCGTCAAAGGTGTTCGTGTACGTGAAGCCCGACTTTGTCTGGTTCCTGGTTCGCCACGGAGAACCCTTTACCCGTGAGAGTATCATCAAAGACGGGGAATCTTCGAGCGTCTACTATCGCCCCGAGAAATACGATGTCCTCGTTTACAACCCGGAGACCGGAGAAATCCGCATGAACGCCCGATCCAAGGGCGAGAAGGAACTCTACCGCACCAAGTTCGGCCAGCATTTCTTTGGTGACAGCGAGTTCTTCAACGGCAAGAGCAAGTTCACCCTCGAGCCGCTGCGGGAGGTTGGCGAGGATTCCCTCCTGTGTGATGACATTGACGGGCTGGAGTGGGTGAGGCTCAAAGAGTTCCAGATCTTCCGTGGCGGTTCTCAGAAAGAAGTGGAGATCCGCAAAGCCGAGGATATCTTCGCATCCTTGCGCGAACGTGAGCGGTCATTCCCCAACAGCGGTCCTATTATCAAGGCCAGCTTCCTGATCAAATTCACCGACTCCAAGACCGCTCGAACGGTCACCATAAGCTCCGGCAACAGGGCCGGGTTCAAGCGTGATGACGATGCTGACATCCTTGAAGCCTGGATGACCAGGCGAGGGTTCATCATCGCGGATGCAGAGAACGGTGATGAGTGAACACGCGATCTGGAAATACCTGGAAGACTTACCCGGCCAGGCCGCTCCTCTGGTCGAGTGGAATCAGCACCTTGACGGGTGGCCGGGATTTCAGGGGTTTTACAAACGCTACCTCAAACTGACCCGCGATCACGCATCGGCTGTGGATTGCCCGACGGATTGTGGTCTGGGGTGCCCGCGCAAAGTCGTAACGCACTCTCCCAGCGATATCGTGGCGGTTTGCCCTGAGCAGGAGGAAAGACCATACCCCCTCAAGCGGCAGGACATTCTCATCTATTCGGTGAATAGAGCTTCCCTGCACAAGGACATCTGTTCGGCGTTGGGGATCGAGCATCGCGAAAGCAAGGTCGACGCATGCCGGCGAACGTGGCGTCTGGGTGATTTTGTGCCCACGGCCGGGCTGGTCTTTCCCGTATTCCTGACTCAACAGGAAGATCCGGACGAGTTGCTTGAGGTCGTAAAGAACATTTGCCTGCTCCATGGCGACCCCTTCGTACTCCTGGCTCCGACGCGGCGACGGCTGTCCCCTCCGGCTGAACAGATTCTGGCGCAGCGCAACGCCGTCTTCCTGGCGCTGGATGAAGAGATGCTGTTCGACGAGCAGGGCTGCCTCCAGGTACGTCGGACTCCCGACGAGCTGTTCGCACCGCTCCACGAGAAAGTCCCGGAGCCTGGTTCCGGTGGCATGGTGCATTTCCCAACGCCTGACGGAACAAGATGGTCTGACATCAAAATCCAGTTCAGGAATGGACACACGGTTACGATTTGGGCCGGTGACCAAAGCGGGAGGTACACCTATTATCAAATGGGCATGTACAGCAAGAAGAATGGAGACCGAACCGTACAGTGGAAGCTCCTGGAAGCATTTGCCAATTCCAGAGGTGAAATCGATTGGAGCAGCCCGTTTGCAACTGACAAATTAAAGAAACAGAAGCAAGAACTGTCCAGGCGTTTGCGGGAATTTTTCCGCCTTGACGAGGACCCTATCGAGTGGGTCAAGGGCGAAAAATGCTATCGCTGCCGGTTCCGTATCCTGCCCGAGAGCGCCGACGATTATTGATATTCCCCGCCGGGAAATCCGCATTAATCCCATTTCTCAAATCCTGCGACGGACTTTTGGTTCGAAAATTCGGGTGCTTTTTCGCACCACAGGCCGTGTTTCCAAACTTGCGAAAACGGCCGGTCGGTTTAGGTCCTTGATATAAAAGGGATTGCCCAACCGGACGAGCTTCGGACTTCGTCTGGAGAAAACAGAGAATCTGGGGGCAAACAGAGAATGAAAGGCGGGAAAAGAGGGAGAATCAGGCGGGTGGAGAACGGGTCCGGAAAGATGTGAAACGGGCGCAAACCCTTTGAAAACAAGGGGAAATAGAAAACCCGTCGTCCCGGAGAATGACCCCGGAGAGACGGGTTGTCTTTTTTCAAATGGTGGAGGCGGCGGGAGTCGAACCCGCGTCCGGAAACATTCCACACTGACGTCTACATACTTAGTCTGGTTTTAGACGTTCGCCAGTCCGTTGCCCACCAGACAGGGCAGCGGAGTGACTAGCCTGCTGAATGTTCGCCTCCGGCGGTGCAGGCAACCGCGGGAGGCTATCCTGCTAGTCGACGCCCTTTCCGGAACCGCAGGAAGGATCCGGAAGGACGGCAGCCGCTTTAAGCGGCTACGGCATATTCATAATCATCTGCGATTATGTTTAATGCCCACCGGTTTTACGAGCCGGCGGAAACTCGGTATGCAGTCAGTGCTTCATTGTCCCCGTCGAAGCCGTTTCGCCCCCATAAAAGACAAGCATAAAGACTGGCACAGATGCGAATATGCCCGCAAACGTTGAAAGATAACTCCTGAACGGCAGGAAGTCAACCCTGTTCGAAAACGATACCAGGCCCTACTTGTATTCCTTGCGCTGGCGCTCCAGGTCGCGCTTTTCGTCCCGCCGGCGGATGGCCTCGCGCTTGTCGTGCTTGCGCTTGCCCTTGGCAAGGGCCAGGGTCAGCTTGGCCTTGCCGTCCCGGAAATAGATCTGCAGCGGCACCAGGGTGTAACCCCGCTCGTTGAGCTTGCCGTAGAGCCGCTTGATCTCGTACTTGTGCATCAGCAGCTTGCGGGGCCGCAAAGGCTCGTGGTTGTTGTAATAGGCAAACGGATAGGGACCGATGTGCATCTGGTAGACCCACAGCTCGCCGTTCTTTATCCGGGCATAGGAATCCTTGAGGTTTACCCGCCCCTGGCGCAGGGACTTGACCTCGGTGCCCAGCAGGACAAGGCCGGCCTCGAACTTGTCGACGATGTGAAAGTCGTGCCGGGCCTTGCGGTTTTCGGCGATTATCTTGATATGCTCAGGCATCGGCAGCTTCGGCCTCCTTGCCGTTTTCCACGATTTCCGCCAGCAGGTCGCCATAGGTGGAGCGGATCAGTTTTTCAGCCTCTTCGGCCGTGGCCTGCTGCAGCAGCTTGTCCTTGAAAGTGCGGGCCTGTCCGCTGTCCAGGCTGCGGATGATCTTTTTGACAACGGGGATGGAGGCCGGGTTCATGCTCAGCTCGCTTATTCCCAGCCCCACCAGAAACGGGGTGCACAGCGGATCGCCGGCCATCTCGCCGCACATGTAGACCGGAACCTTGTGCCGGCGGGCGGCCCGGCAAAGCAGGTCCAGCAGCCTGAGCACCGGCGGCTTCAGGTGGCTGTACAGGTGGGCCACCAGGCGGTTGCCGCGGTCGATGGCCATGGCGTACTGGATCAGGTCATTGGTGCCGATGCTGAAAAAATCCACCTCCCCGGCAAAGCGGTCGGCCATGATAACGGTGGAAGGCACCTCGATCATCATGCCCAGGGGCAGGTCCGGGTCGAATTTTGCCCCCTCCCGGGCAAGTGATTCGGCCGCCTCGTCCATCAGCTTGCGGGTGGCGACGATCTCTTCCAGGCAGGAGATCATGGGGATCAGGAGCCTTACCTGGCCGTGAGCCGCGGCCCGCATGATGGCCCGCAGCTGGGTCTTGAAGACCTCGGGCTTCTGGAGACAGTACCTGATGGCCCGCAGGCCCAGGGCCGGGTTGGCCTCGTACTCGCCGTTGCCGTAGACAACGGCCTTGTCGCCGTTTATGTCCAGGGTGCGGATGGTGACCGGCTTGTCCGGCATGACATCCACCACGTCCTTGTACTTTTCGTACATCTCGTCCTCGGTCGGGAAGCTCTTGCGCGCCAGGTACTGAAACTCGGTGCGGTACAACCCGATGCCGTCGCCACCGTAGTCTATTACGGAAACCACTTCCTCCGGAAGCTCGATATTGCCCATCACCGCCAGGCGCACGCCGTCGGCGGTCCTGGCTTCCACCCTGCTCTCCCTGGCCATCCGGGCACGGCGGGCCTCGTAAAGGGCCATCTTGTTGCCGGCTTCCAGCAGGGTCTGTTCGCCGGGGTTGACGATCACCACCCCGGCCGTGCCGTCCACGATTATGATGTCGTCGTTGTGAATGACCCGCGTGGCCTCCTCGATGCCCAGCACCGCCGGTATCTGCAGGCTGCGGGCGATGATGCTGGTATGGGAAGTGCGCCCTCCCCGGGCGGTGACAAAGCCCATGATCCACTCCAGCTGGATCTGGCTGGTTTCCGCCGGTGAAAGATCGCTGGCCACCAGGATGACCCGCTTTTCGATCTTGCCGATGTCGACCCGTTCATCGCCGGTCAGATGCTCCATGATCCGCTCGGCCACGTGGACGATATCCACGGCCCTGGCCTTGAGATACGGATCGGCCATGGACTCGAACATGGCCCGCAGGCTATCGACGGTCTTTTTCAGGGCCCAGTCGGCGTTGACCTTTTCCTTTTGGATGATCTCGATGGTGCGGCCGTAGAGCATCTTGTCCTTGAGCAGCACCAGGTGGGATTCCAGAATCCGGGCATGATCGCGCAGTTCCTCCGGGGTATTGCTCAGGATCTGATGCAGCTCTTCCTTGGCCTTCTGAACCGCCTGCCGGAAACGGTTCATCTCGGCTTCCAGCCTGTCATCGGCAAGGCGGTATTTGCGGACCACGTCCACCCCACCTTTGTCCACCAGGTATGCCTTGCCTATACAAATGCCTGGAGATCCGGCAATACCATGCAGCACGATCTCTTTGTCAGGCTTATCGTTCATTTCCCTGTTTCTCCGAATCCGTTTTCGATGAGGGCAGCCATTTGCTCAAGCACCACGGCGTCGGCCGCATCCTCTGCCTCCAGGGTGATTTCCGTTCCCGGACCGCAGGCCAGGGCCAGCATGTCCATGATATCTGTCGCGTCGGCCCGCAGGCTCTCCCTTGCCAGCCAGATGGCCCCCCTGGCCCCGGAGGCGATGCGGGCCAGCCCGGCTGCCGACCGGGCATGCAGCCCGGCCTGATTGACTATCTTGACCCGGCGCTGGGCGCCTGGCCGGGATGGGGTCATCGGTTCAACTCCTTGGCAATGAGCGGCCAAAATACTGCGCTTGCCGATAACGAGGTCGATTGGAGCGCAGCAGGGCCTCTGCTCATCGGCAATGAGCAATCCGGCCTACCAAAACCCAGAATCAGCAAGCGTTGTAGTTTGGCAATTTATTGTCAAAGAAACGACCACCGAACATGCGGTGGTACCGCTGGCGGCAGGAATATCAGCTTTCTGCCGGGTTTGTCTTCATCCTTTTATACTGGGAACAAATTATCAACAGCCCCCGGCCTTGTCAACGCGATTTCATTGACAACCCGGATTATGGCCTATATGCTCTTTTACCGCATCCTGCTCGGCTCGCAAGCATCGCCAACACTCTGAAACCTAAGCGAAAGGATAAACTTAAAAGTCATGGTTGAAAAACAGTTTCTGATAGACGACCTTCAGCTTCACGAATCCTGGCGCCTGTTCAGGATAATGGGTGAATTCGTCGAAGGGGTCGAGGCCCTGCACGACCTGGGACCGGCGGTGAGCATCTTCGGATCGGCCCGTATCTCTGAAAAAGACCCGGTTTACAAAAAAGCCCGTCTCCTTGCCAAGATGCTGGCCGAAAGCGGTTTTGCCATCATCACCGGCGGCGGCGGCGGGGTGATGGAAGCGGCCAACCGCGGGGCCGCCGAAGCCGGGGGACGCTCGGCCGGGCTGAACATCAGGCTTCCCTTCGAGCAGAAACCCAACCCCTATGCCAACCTGAAGCTCGAATTCAGGTACTTTTTCATCCGCAAGGTGATGTTCATCAAGTACGCCTCGGCCTATATCGTAATGCCCGGCGGCTTCGGCACCCTGGACGAGCTTTTCGAGGTGGTGACCCTGATCCAGACCCGCAGGATCCGGCCTTTTCCCATCATCCTGGTGGGCTCCGACCACTGGTCCGGCCTTTCACAATGGATCAGGAAACAGCTGGAAGCCCGGGGCCTGATCTCCGAGGGAGACATGGAGCTTGTCGAAATAATGGACGATCCGGAGCAGATCGTAAATACCATCAAAAAAATGGTCATCCTGTGACGATGGATTCGCGAAAAAGTGACCCCGGTTCCGTCAGGGCTTTGCCTTTTTCAATCCCGGCAGCCTGAATCGCGGCCGGGCCGCAGATGAACCGGGCGCCCGGCGGCCCCGGGACGCCCTTTTAGATTCCAGGAACCGGCCCATGTCAGCTTCCGACTCGGTGCAGCAAAAGCTCTTCCACTACCGCCGCCAGCTGGAAGAGACCCGCCTGGAGGTGCAGCGCCACAAGCGTTATCTGGACGCCCTCCATCAGATCTCCCTGGGCCTGATAGCCCGCCTGGACAAAAAGCAACTGCTGGAAACCGTCCTGGCCCACGCCGCCGCCCTGACCCAGACCGGCCACGGCTACGTCTACCTGCTGGAACCGGGCCGCGACGCCATGGAAATCAGGGTGGGGATGGGTTTTTTCTCCGGCCAGATCGGCCGCAAGGTAAAAAAGGGGCAGGGCCTGGGGGGCCGGGTCTGGCAAACCGGCCAGCCGGTGCTGGTTGAGGACTACCGCAGCTGGCAAGGAAGGATCGAGGACCCCAGCCTGGACCGGCTCCGCTCGGTGATCGGCATCCCCCTGAAGTTCGACCGCCGGGTGCGGGGTGTCATCGGCCTGGGCCACGTGGAGGCCGACCGCCATTTCCACGTCCAGGACGTATCCCTGCTGGAGCGGCTGGGAGCCCTGGCCCTGCTGGCCCTGGAAAAGGCCGAGCTCTACGAGGAGGCCCGGCGGGAGCTTGCCGAAAGGCGCAAGGCCGAGGCCCGCATCCGCGAGAGCGAGCAAAGATACCGCAACTTTCTCGAATCGTCACCCGATCCCATCGTGGTCTACGACATGCAGGGGGTGGCCACCTACGTCAACCCGGCCTTCGAGCAGACCTTCGGCTTAAGCCGCAAGGAGCTTCTCGGCAAGCAGATCGATTTCGTGCCGGCCGAAGCCTGGCCGGCCACCAAGGCCGCCATCCAGACCATGCTCAAGGGCGAAAAGATCAGCCTTTTCGAGACCCAGCGCCTCACCAAGGACGGCCGCAAGCTGGACGTCCAGCTCAGCTCGACCCTCTACCTTGACCGCAACGGCAGGCCGGCGGGCAACATCGTCACCCTGCGTGATATCAGCGCCCGTAAAAAAGCCGAAAGAGCCCTGCGTAACTACCAGAACCAGCTCGAAGAGCTGGTCAAGGAGCGGACCGCCGAACTCGACCAGATCAACCGCAAGCTGGCCCTGGAGATAGAGGAACGCAAGCGGGTGGAAAAAAGCCTGCGGCGCCGCGAAAAAGAGCTCCAGGCCCAGTCCCAGCACCTGGAAGAGGTCAACACCGCCCTGCGGGTGCTGCTCAAGCAGCGCGAAAACGACAAGCGCGAGCTGATGGACAACCTCCAGGCCAACGTCAGCGAGCTGGTGGCCCCCTACCTCGGCCAGCTCCAGAAGACCCGGCTCAACACCCGCCAGCAGACCCTGCTGCGGATCATCGTCTCCAACCTGGACAACATAGTCTCCCCCTTCATCCGCAAACTGTCTGTCCGCCACGCAGGGCTGACCCCCATGGAGGTACGGGTGGCCAACCTGGTCAAGGAAGGTAAAACAAACAAGGAAATCGCCGAGTTACTCTCTGTCTCCAAGAATACCGTCCTCTTTCACCGCCACAACATCCGCAAGAAACTCGGCCTGACCAACCAGGGCATCAATCTGCGGACCCATCTGCTCACCTTCGACGAATAGTGGTTATTCCCCGCTATTTTCCAACTATTTTATCAACTTGACATCCCGGAGCCCAAAGCATAGAAAGAAAATAAATAACGTTTAGCAAAAAAGGTCGAATGCTTACTCCCGTGGCGCGGCCGCCCCCACTCGGAACCTGCGCCATAACCGACTTACAATTTCCGGAGTTGGGTCCCAATCCCAATCAAACAATGATTTTACTTGACGAAGACGGGGAAACATGCTTCATTTTCAAAAATATGAATGAAATTCATTCACTAAAGATGTGGGCAATGACTTAAAACATGTACACACCGCAGAAGTATTTCAGATCCAGGCAAAGGCGGCCGTCCGGCCGCCGGACATATTTTCCGCCGGGCACCCCGGAAGCCTATCCCTGGGAAAACAAATAAAGGAGGCGAGCGCTTGGCAAGAACCGAACCTGTGCAGGACAATGAAATTTTGCTGGAGCTGAAGGATATCGAAATGACCTTCGGCAAGGTTACGGCACTGGCCGGGGTCAACCTGAAAATACGCAAGGGTGAGATCCACTCGGTGATCGGACCCAACGGCGCCGGCAAAACGGTGATGATGAACTGCATCAACGGCCTGTATCGCCCCCAGAAAGGGAGCATCTACTTCAAGGGCGAAAAGATCAATCATCTCAACCCCCATCAGCGGTCCAGGCTGGGAATTTCGAGAACGTTTCAGAAGGTGGAGGTCTTCGGCGGCATGACGGTGCTGGACAACATCCGTCTGGGCCGGCACATCCACATGAAGTCCGGCATCGTCAGCGGTGCCTGGTACCTGGGCAAAAGCTTCCGGGAGGAAATCGAGCACCGCAGGTTCATCGAAGAAGAGATCATCGACCTGCTGGAAATCGAGCAGATCAGGCACAAACCGGTGGGCATGCTGCCCTACGGCCTGCAAAAGAGGGTGGAGCTGGGCCGCGCCCTGGCCCTGGAGCCGGAGCTGCTGATCCTGGATGAGCCGCTGGCCGGCCTGAACCTGGAAGAGGTGGAAGACATGGCCCGCTTCATCCTGGACATAAACGAGGAAGAACGCTGGAAGGTCACCTGCCTGCTGGTGGAACACGACATGGGCGTGGTCATGGACCTTTCGCACCGGGTATTCGTTCTCAACTTCGGAAACATGATTATGGACGGCACCCCGGAAGAAGTTCAGAACAATCCGGAAGTGATCAAAGCCTACCTGGGTGAAGAGGACTTGTATGCAACCAGAAGATAAAACCGCCGCAACCAGGATCGAGATAACCGAAGATCTTACCATCCCCAAGCTGTTTTACATGCAGGCCAGGCGCTACGGACCCCAGAGGGTGGCCATGCGGGAAAAGCAATACGGCATCTGGCGGCCCATAACCTGGCAGCAATACCTGGACAACGTCAAGCACATAGCCCTGGGGCTGATCAAGCTGGGCCTGAAAAAAGGCGACAAGGTGTCGATGATCGGCGACAACCGGCCCGAGGGCCTGTGGGCCGAGATGGCCACCCTGTGCGCCGGCGGCATCGGGGTTTGGCTCTTTCAGGATTGTCTCATCGAAGAGGTGCGTTACATCATCGACCATTCAGATACGCGCTTTCTTTTCGGCGAAGGCCAGGAGGAAGTCGACAAGGCCCTGTCCATCATCGACGAATGCCCCAAGCTGGATAAAATCATCTGGGACGATCCCAAGGGGATGCGCAACTATCACCAGGACTGCCTGCTGAGCCTCAAAAATCTGGTGGAAATGGGCAAACAGCTGGACAAGGACCAGCCGGACCTGTTCGAAAAGCTGATAAACCGGGGAACGGGCAAGGACGTGGCCCTGCTTTTCTACACCTCGGGAACCACCTCCCTGCCCAAGGGAGCCCTGCTTTCGCACAACAACATGCTGACCATGGGCCGCCACCTGATGGATGTCGACCCGTGCAAGGACACCGACGACTACGTCTCCTACCTGCCCTTTGCCTGGATCGGCGAGCAGATGATGTCGATTTCCTGCGGTCTGCAGATCGGTTACACCATCAATTTCCCGGAAGAGCCGGAAACCGCCCGTGAAAACATCCGTGAGATCGGACCCCACGTGATGTTCGCCCCGCCGCGGATGTACGAACAGATGACCCGCGAGGTGCAGGTCAAGTACCTGGATTCTTCCTGGACCAAGCGCAAGTTCTACGAATTTTCCCAGAAGGTAGGCTACCACGTGGCCGACCTGAAGTTCGACAAGAAGCCGATTCCGTGGTACTGGCGCTTTCTGGAGTGGATCGCCTACATCACCGTCCAGAGAAAGCTCAAGGATCATCTGGGCCTTTCGCGGGTTCGCAACGCATACACCGGCGGGGCCGCCATGGGCCCGGATCATTTCCGCTTCTTCCACGCCATGGGGGTCAACCTCAAGCAGATCTACGGCCAGACCGAGGTGGCCGGAATCTCTGTCGTTCACAGAAACGGCGACATCAAGTTCGACACGGTGGGCAAGCCGATTCCCGGCACCGAGATCAGGATCACCGAGGAAGGAGAGATCATCACCCGCAGTCCTTCGGTCTTCCTGGGTTATTACAAGAACCCGGAGGCCACCGCCAAGGCTCTGCGGGACGGATGGCTGCACTCGGACGACAAGGGCTTTGTCGACGACGACGGTCACCTGGTGGTCTTCGACCGCACCAAGGACGTCTTCACCCTGCGCGACGGGAAACCCTTCTCGCCCCAGTACCTGGAGACCCGCCTCAAGTTCAGCCCTTATATAAAGGATTCCTGGGTCATCGGCCACAACCGGGACTATATAACCGCCGTCATGTGCATCGACTACTCGGTGGTGGGCAAGTGGGCCGACGAAAAAAAGATCAACTACACCAGCTACCAGGAGCTGTCACAGCACGAAGAGGTCTACGATCTGGTGGAAGAACAGATCAGGCAGGCCAACAAGGACCTGCCCGAGGCGGCCAAGGTCAGGAAGTTCACCAACCTTTACAAAGAGCTCGATCCTGACGACGACGAGCTGACCCGCACCCGCAAGCTGCGGCGGGCCTTTGTCGAAAAACGCTACCAGGACATTGTCGACGCCCTCTATTCGGACGTGAACACTGTCCATATCGACACCACCATCAAGTACGAGGACGGACGGGAAAGCCGGATCAATACCGATCTTCAGATCCGCAAGATAACCGATTGACAGGATCCGCAAAGCCTGCGGGTCCTGAACAGGACTGACAAAAGGGAGCAGATCGATGGAACTTTTCTGGATGACGATGACCACCGGAATCATGGTCGGCGGAATCTATGCCCTGGTGGCCCTGGGCTGGGTGCTTATCTACAAGTGCTCCGGCGTGCTCAACCTGGCCATGGGGGAGATGACCCTCATCGGGGCCTACGTTACCCTCAGTTTCTACTCCATGGGAGTGCCTTTCCTGCTGGCCCTGCTGTTTTCCCTGATAATCGGGTTCCTGCTGGGCATCCTGACCGAAAGGATCTTCCTGGACCGGCTCATAGGGGAGCCGGTGCTGACGGTGATCATGGTCACCGTGGGACTGTCGTTTTTTTTCAAGGGCTGCGTGGAGCTGATCTGGGGCACCGACACCAGAGTCTTCGACCCGCCGGTCTTTTCCATCGAACCGCTGCACATCGGCCCCCTGGTCATCGGCAAGGTCTACCTGTGGAGTTTCCTGGCGGCCATCGTCCTGCTGGTGATCTTCGTGGCCTTTTTCAAGTACACCCGCTGGGGGCTTGCCATGCAGGCCACGGCAGACGATGAAATGGCCGCCCTGTCCCTGGGCGTCAGCGCCCGTTTCGTCTACGCCACCGCCTGGGCCATCGCCTTCATGGCCGCCGGCGTGGGCGGAACCCTGCTGGGCAACATCAACGGCCTGAACATCTCGGTGAGCTACCTGGGCCTGCTGGTTCTGCCGGTGGTGGTCCTGGGCGGCCTGAACTCGGTTCCCGGCGCCATAGTGGGCGGCATCATAATCGGCCTGCTGCAGAATTTCTGCGGCGCATATCTGGACAAGTATTTTCCGGGAGGCGTGAAGGAAATCGCGCCCTTTGCCTTCATGGCCGTCTTCCTGCTCTTCAAACCATACGGGCTGTGGGGCTGGGAACGGATCGAACGCGTCTGATGCGACAGCAACCTGAAACCCTATAACAGTTACGGGAGCTTTGTGTATGTCGGCAACCTGGTTACCGTGCGGAACCTACCACGAAAGTTATGCCCAGGATCATGCCTGGTGGCAGACCACCTTCATCAAGGGCAAGATGATCCTGCTCTTTATCACCGTCTTCATCGTCATCCCGGCCGTTGCCGACGATTACTGGCTGAGTGTCTGCAACCAGATCGGCTACACCATTCTCGGCGCCCTGGGAGTCCAGCTGCTCATCGGTTACTGCGGCCAGATAACCCTGGGCCACGCGGCTTTCATCGCCGTGGGCGCCTATACCAGCACCCTGCTGATCCTGGAATTTCCCTGGCCCCAGTTCATGCTGAACATGGGCCTGGCCTATCCCATCAGCATCCTGATCGCGGCCGTGGTGGCCGGTATCTGGAGCGTGCTCTTCGGTCTGCCTTCGGCCAAGGTCAAAGGCTTTTATCTCATCCTGACCACCATGGCGGCCCAGTTCATCACCGTCGATTTCATCCTGACCCAGTACGTCAGCCAGATCGGCGGCCGCGGCCAGGCGTTTTCCCTGCCGCCGGGAACCATCAAGATCGGCCCCTGGTCCATCGAAAACGACATCCAGGTCTATTTCATGATGCTGGTCCTGGTGGTGCTCTGCGTGGCGGCCATGGCCAACCTGATGCGCACCAGGGTGGGCCGGGCCTGGGTGGCCATCCGGGACAACGACATCAGCGCCGAGGTGATGGGTATCAACGTGGTTCTCTACAAACTGCTGGCCTTTTTCGTGGCCGGTTTCATCGGCGGCATCGCCGGCGCCTTCTGGATCAGCAACCTGGCGGCCATCAGCACCGAGCATTTCACCTGGTTTCTGTCCCTGTGGCTGGTGGGCGTGATTCTCATCGGCGGGGTGGGCTCCTTGCACGGGGCCATCTTCGGCTCCATCTTCATGGTGATGGTGATGGAGATCCTGCAGCTTGCCATCATGCCGCTGGCCGACACTTTTCCAAAACTCCTGATGGATTTTCTGTTCATCAAGGAGGCCGCCTTCGGCCTGGCCATCTGCGCCTTCATGATCTTCGAGCCCAACGGCCTGGCCTACCGCTGGTGGCAGATAAAGAACTACTTCAACCTCTGGCCGTTTTCTTATTAAACGGAATACCCCGAAGATCTTGGCCGGGGCCTGACTGGCGAGGGAGGTGATATCACCGTATTGTTATGTGGGGCTTTAACACTCATTAGGTCGGTTAAACAAAAAGGGGGAAAGCATGCGCGACAAGAGAACTTATTTCGGTTTATGGATGGTTGTCATAGCCGCCTTTATCCTGACCATGGCATTGGGAACCGCCAGCGCAACGGCCGCGACCATCAAGCTGGGCGCCCTGAACGACATGACCGGGGCAACCTCCGACGTCGGCAAGGACTACGCCATGGGCATTGCCGAGGCGGTCCACTACATCAACGACAACGGCGGGATCAACGGCAAGAAGGTGAAACTATACCAGTTCGACTACGGCTACCGCGTCCCGGAAGCCCTGACCAAGTACAAGCTGTTCAAGCGCCTCAAGTGCGTGGCGGTGCTGGGCTGGGGAACCGGTGACACCGAGGCCCTCTCTCCCACGGTGACCAAGGACAAGATCCCTTACGTTTCGGCGTCTTATTCCGGCCATCTGACCAATCCCAAAAAGACGCCCTTCAACCTGTTTGCCGCAACCGACTATTCCACCAATGCCAGGGCCACCCTGACGGCCTGGTACGATACCCGCTGGAAGAAGCATCCGGATTTCGGCAAGCGCAAGCCGCGTTTTGCCTGCTGCTACATGTTCGCCTCGCCTTACGCCAGCGCTCCCATCAAGGCCATCAAGGATCAGGCCAAGATTCTCGGTTTCGAGATCGGCCCCGATCAGGACGTGTCCCTGTTTGCCATCGACACCAAGAGCCAGGTCCTGGCCCTCAAGGATTACAAACCGGACGTCGTCTGGCACGGCAACACCACCATGTCGGTATCGGCCACCCTGCGCGACTCCTACGCCCTCGGCCTGGGAGCCGATCACATCGTCAACCTGTGGGGTTTCGATGAAAACCTGCCGCGGCTGGCCGGCAAGGCCGCCGAAGGAGTCATGGCCGGCCATGTCTGCGCCTTCTACGGCGGCGAAGCCCGCCTGATGGACAAGGTGCTGGAATACGGAAAGAAGTATAACCCCGGCGTGCCCGCCAAAAAACGCCTGATCCGCACCATCCAGGCCTGGTCCAACGTCCTGGCCCTCTGGGAAGCCATGAAGCGGGCCGACAAGGCCGGCAATCTTACCGGCGAGGGCATCGTCAAGCAGGGCTTCGAGACCATGCGCAACTTCGACGTCGGCCTGGGCGGCGCGCCTCTGACTTATACCGCCACCGATCACCGCGTATCTGGCCAGGTGCCGGTCTATGAAATCAAAGACGGCAAATTCGTACTGGTCAAGCGGGTGGACCTGCAAAAACGCTGGCCTGAAAAATGGGCCAAGGAATGGATCGGTTGGTAGCAGCAAACTCCTGAAACCAATATCATCGCCCGGGAGGGAAGTCATTTTGTCGAACCAGGAACCGATCTTGAAGATCAACAACATCGAAGTCAAGTACCACGAGGTCATCCTCGTCATCAAAGGTGTCTCCATCGAGGTGCCCGAAGGCGGCATCGTGGCCCTGCTGGGCGCCAACGGCGCCGGCAAGAGCACCACCCTGAAGGCGGTCTCCGGCCTGCTCAAGCACGAGGACGGCCAGGTGACCGACGGCTCCATCGAATTTTTGGGCCAGCGGATCGACCGGCTGGGGCCGGAAAAGATCGCCCGCATGGGTATAGTGCAGGTCATAGAGGGTCGCCGGGTCTTCGAGCATCTCACCGTCGAACAGAACCTGAAAGTCGGCGCTCACATGCGCAAGCAGGGACGTTCCATCAAGGAGGGCCTGGAAATGGTCTATCACTATTTCCCGCGCCTGAAGGAAAAGCGCAACGAGATCGCCGGTTTCATCAGCGGCGGCGAGCAGCAGATGACAGTCGTGGGCCGGGCACTGATGACCCAGCCCAAGCTGATCATGCTCGATGAGCCCTCCATGGGCCTGGCACCGAAGCTGATCCACGAGATCTTCAATATCATCACGCGCTTGAACAAGGAAGAGGGGATCTCAATCCTGCTGGTGGAGCAAAACGCCAAGCTGGCCCTCAACGTGGCTCCCCACGCCTACGTGCTTGAAAACGGCCGGATCGTCATGGACGACTCGGCCGAAAAGCTGCGTGAAAATCCTGATATCAAGGACTTCTACCTGGGCATGACAGATCTCGGGGGGCGCAAGAGCTTTCGCGACGTCAAGCATTACAAGCGCCGCAAACGCTGGCTTGCCTGACCCTTACACACCATAAAGGGGGTAAACCAATGTCGAAAAAAAGACTGTTTACGATCATATGCGCATTGGCTGTGGCCGTTTCCCTGGCCGGATGCGCTTTCATGAGCACCAAACCGTCAGAAAAGAACTTCATCGATCCCAAGATAGAACTTGAGATGGTGGAAGTGGCCCACTACTGGGGATGGTGGTACTTTTCCAAGAAGGTCAAGCCGACCATGGGCACGCCGGGCAACTACGGAGCGCCCCTGGACCTGGCCTTCGTCTTCAACGTGACCAATCCCAACCCTTACCCGATTCAGCTTGAAAACATCAAGTTCACCGTGGCTTTCGAAGAATTCGACCTGAACACGGTCAGCTCCACGGCCAGCCAGTGGATTCCGCCGGGCAAGACCAACCAGATCAGGGTCCATGCCATGTTCGACGGCCGGCAGTCGCTGCTCAGCCTGCTGGTAACCGGTGGCTTCAAGCTGAAGAAAAAGACCGGGGCCGCAGGACCCGGACCGGCCCTGAAACAGCTGGCCGCCTGGTGGAAGGCCATTCCCGAATACGGCTTCCCCATCTACGTTAAAGAGGGCGCGGCCGTGATCAATGCCGGTGACGTCAGCAAGGTGATCAGCTTTTCGGCCAAATTTCCCTGATAATCCAAGCCGAAGTCGATTTTCACCCGGGCCGGCGGCGGTCCGGGTGAAAATTCTTTCCTCACTTAAAAAACGCGAGCTGGAAGCATTATGGGACTGTATGACTTTACCTTCTACGACGTGATCTGCAAAAACGCCCGCCTCTGCGGCGACAAATGCGCCTGGATAGACAGTGACGACGGCAGGCAGTATACTTTCGGCCGGATCAAGCAGATGACCGACAGCCTGGCGGCCGGCCTGGCGGCCCGCGGAATCGGCCGGGGCGACCGTATCGGCGTGGTGGCCAAAAACTGCGCCGCCTACTTCCTGGTCTACGGAGCCGCCGCGGCCCTGGGGGCCATCGTGCTGCCGGTGAACTGGCGCCTGTCGGAAGAAGAAGTACAGTACTGCCTCAACGACTGCGGTCCCAAATGCGTCTTTGCCGACAATGAATACTTCCGGCTTGTCGGCGACATGGCTTCCCGGCTGCCCTCGGTAGAACATTACTTTTCACTGGGCCAGGCAGACTCCGACTTCACCGCTTTCGACGCCCTGCTTGCCCAAAGCGGCGAGCAGATAACTCCGGCGGCAACCCCGGACGATCCGCTGGTGATCATTCACACGGCGGCTGTGGCCGGCAAACCGCGGGGGGCCGTGCTGAGCCACAACAACCTGCTGTTTGCCAGCATGCACCTTCTCAACTGCATGGGCATAGATCACCGCGATGTCCACCTCAACCTGCTGCCCCTGTTCCACGTGGCCGGCCTTTTCATGAGCGCCCATGTCTTTCTGGCCGGCGGACTTAACGTCAACATGAAAAAGTTCGATGCCGCCAAGGCGGCAAAGCTGATCGAAGCCCACCGGGTATCGGTCATGTTCGATTTTACTCCCATCCTGGGCTCTGTCCTCGAAGCCGGGCAGAAAGAGCCTTACAGCCTGGAAAGTCTTAAAAAAGTAATCGGGCTCGACGCTCCCCAGACCATCGAGCAATACCAGCAGGCGACCGGCGGCACCTTTTTCTGCATGTACGGGCAGACGGAAACCTCGGCCCTTGCAACCATGGGGCCTTACGATCTTTGCCCGGGGTCGGCCGGCCGGCCCATTGCCCTGGCCGTGGTCGAGGTGGTGGACGAAGATGACCGGCTGCTGGAAACCGGCCGGGTGGGTGAAATCGTGATGCGCGGTCCCATGGTTTTCAAGGGTTACTGGAACCTGCCGGAAGACAACGCCCATACCTTCCGCTCGGGCTGGCATCATACCGGCGATCTGGGGCGCCTGGACGAAAACGGATTTCTGTGGTACGAGGGGCGCAAGCCGGAAAAAGAACTGATCAAGCCCGGGGGCGAAAACGTCTATCCGGCCGAAGTGGAAAAAGTAATCCTCCAGCACCCGGCCGTCAGGCAGACCGTGGTCTTCGGCGTGCCCGATCCAAAGTGGAAAGAAGGCATCAAGGCGGTCTGCACCCTCAATGAAGGCAGCTCGCTTAAAGCCGTCGAATTGATAGAATTTGTCGGCTCCCGGATAGCCCGTTTCAAGAAACCCCGGTACGTGGAATTCGTGGAAACTCTTCCCGCCACCGCCGACGGCCGGATCGACCGCGCCAAGGTCAAAGAGCTTTACGGCGGCCCGCAATAGACAGGTTCCCTCACCATGTGGCCTGCATCCTTGCCGGTTGCCCGGCCGGGCCGGGCAGTCTTGTATTATTGCAATGATTATGGTTTAATATACTCAGGCTCGGTTGTTTTGGGCAATTTGCCTGCTTTACGATTTCCACAACCACTGCAAGGAGCAAGTTCCCATGGTCAGGACCGAAATTTCCCTTTTTCTGAAAAACGAACCCGGTCAGCTCGCCAGTCTGGCCGACCTGCTTTCCAAAGAGGGCATCAACATCGATGCCATGACCATCCAGGACGCCTCGGCCTACGTCAAAGAGCTATTCAAGGCCCGCGGCAAGTCACTCAAGAGAATAGCCTCGGCCGCCAGCTACAACTCCATGCGCAAGGACTCGGCCGAATTCGCCCTGATCCGCATCCTGGTTGCCGACGGCGCCACCAACAAGGCCATCGACGTGCTGTCGCGCAACGAATATGTCTTCGATATCATGCCGGTTATCGCCATCGAGCTTGCAAACCGGCCCGGCGAGCTGGCCAAGGTGGCGGCCAAGTTCGGACAGGAAGGGGTCAACATAAACTACGTTTACGGTTCGGTCTCTTCGCCGGACCAAAAATGCCTTTTCGTCTTCTGCCCGGAAGACATCGAGCTGGCCGCCAAGATTTTCAAAGGCTACTAAAAAACCCGCCCAAAAGAACAGCCGGCTCGGGGCTGTTATGTCAGGGTGGCTCCCTTGCCGCCGGCGCAATGAAAATTGTCGAACGGAAAACCATGCAGGGGCGACCGGCCGGTCGCCCCTGCAGCGTTATGAAACCGCCCTTGCCGCCCGGCCCCGGCCCGGCGGCGGGAATTTTAATATTGTTTGCCCCCCTACGCCTCTTGTATCTTCCGAATCCCCCCGCACAAACAAGTTAAAGCGCATTCCGCAGATGGCAGTTTCCTCTTAACTCATATTCCAATATTTTCCAGAAAACACCGTAATAAACGGTAATTATTTGTTTAATTTACTTTCCAGATAATTGTTGACAAGCAGCCCGTCTCAATATATTCTTTTTATACAAGAATATATTGAGGTATAACGACTTGAACAAACAGAATATCATCGAGCTTTTGCTCTACCAGAAGGAAAAGGCCCTCAACACGAAGGGCATTTTCCGGCGGCGGGCAGCCGCCGGGGCAGCCGCCTTTGGCCGGCAAAAAGAAATCCATGTGCTGACAGGAATCCGCCGCTGCGGCAAATCTACCCTTCTGCGTCTTATAATAAAGGCCCTGCTGGAAAAGGAAAAGGTTTCCCCGGCCAACATCCTGTATTGCAATTTTGAAGACGAGCGTCTGGAAGCTTTTGAAAGCCGAGATTTTCAAACCCTCCATGAAGCTTTCAGACAAATTGAAAAGCCTGAGGGCAAATTGTATTTTTTTCTGGACGAAATCCAGAATGTCCCCGGATGGCAGAAGTGGCTCTCCCGGCTGTATGAATTTGAAAACGTAAAAATTTTCGTCACCGGCTCCAATGCCACCATGCTGAGCGGCGAGATCGCCTCCGCCCTTACCGGCCGCAGCCGGCATCTTCGTCTTTTTCCGCTTTCCTTCCGGGAATTTCTGGACGCCCGCAATGTAAGCCTGGCCGAAAATGATTTTCTCCGGCCCGAGGTGCGAGTCGGCATCAACCGCCAGTTTGCAGATTACGTGGCAAGCGGAGGGTTTCCGGAAGCGGTCAAAACCGGCGACCGTTCCATTTTGCAGGACTATTTCCGGGACATCGTCTATCGCGACATCGTGGCCCGCTACAGGCTCAGGAACATCAGGCAGCTCAAAGAGCTGGCCCTTTTTCTGGCCACCAACATCGGCTGCCGGCTGAGCCTTAATAAACTGCGGACCGCCCTGGGGTTCAAGAGCCTGGAAAGTATCAGAAACTACATCGGCTATTTCGAAGAGACCTATCTCTTCCACCAGGTTCCCCTTTTCGACTATTCGGTCAAAAAACAGGTTTACAACCCCAAAAAGCTTTACTGCATCGACCATGGCATGGCCGCCGAGGTGGGCTTCAACTTTTCGACCGACAGCGGCTGGCACCTGGAAAACATGGTTTGTATCGAGTTGCTGCGGCGTGGACTCGATGTGTATTACTGGAAAGACAGCCGCGGCCGGGAGGTCGATTTCATCATCCGCCATCCCCGCGGCTTGCTCGAAGCTGTCCAGGTGTGCTGGCAACTGGAATCGGAAGTCACCTTTCAGCGGGAAATAGAGGCCCTGGTGTCTGCCGCCAAGCGGTTTAACCTGAAAAAGGCGACCCTGGTAACCGCAGACACCTGGGACCGGGAAGATGCCGGCGGCGTGCTGATCGACATCGTGCCGGCCTGGAAATGGCTGCTGGAAGACAACAGGGAAGGTAAACACCATGTTCACCCGTCTGTATGAACTGAGTCGCCTGCTCGGCATAGAAAAACGCCCTGCCTGGGAGCTTCTCAACCACGGCATGCCGGAGAACTACCGCTGCGGATTTGCCATCTGTTTCGACGACCGGGGCAATTACGTCGGTGTCAGGACCATCTCCGGCCACCGGGGCGTCGGTGACCGGGGGGTGGTTTACCGCCCCGGTCCCGGCTCCAACAGCCCGCCCCTTGTCCCCTGCAGCCGCCTTTCCCAAAAGCTGGCCACCAACATCAAATATCTGTTCCTGACGACAAGCCAGGTGGGACAGTCGGACGATCTGCCCGAGGCCTGGAAAAAATGGTTTGCCAATATCGACTGGCAGGACAAGGACCTTCAGCGCAGAGTCATCGCCGAAACTATCGGGGCCATGGCCGACAGCAAGGTGGGAGAAAAGCTTGCCGGCGGACGGACCCGTTCAGGATACTGGTTTCCGGCCCGCTATGTGGGCCCAGACGACATCCGGCCGGTCTACGAACTGAAAGCTGCCAAAAAGCTCATGGTAGAAAAGGCCGTGTCCGTCTGGCAAACCTATTCCAATAAGAAAGTCGCCCGGACCGGCACCTGTTCGGTCTGCGGCCGGCAAAAGCAGGAAGTGTTCGGCAACTTTTCCGAGCTGAAATGCTACATCCTCGACAAGCCGGGCCTGATCGCCGGCGGTTTCGGACTGGAAGCCGCGGCCAGAAATTTTCCCGTCTGCCGGCAATGCTCCTTCGCCCTGGCATTCACCATCGATTATGTCATGCGCCGCCTGAAGGCCCGCATGGCCGGAGCCGATTACTTCGTGCTGCCCTACAGCACGGCCCCGGAAGAAATAAGACAGGTGCTTCGGGACAAGCTCGCCGAAAACCCGCAGCGGCTTGCGATCGACAAAGACGACTGCGACCTGCTGGTGGATCTTGAAGAAAACCTGCTGGATCTGATCCGGGATGAAGACCTGAACGAGCAGCTGGCCTTCAGCCTGGTGTTTTTCAGGGAAAAGCAGAAGGAATGGAAGATCGTGGCCGAAGTCCAGCAGGTGCTGCCCGGCCGCATGAAGCAGATCTGGCGGGCCCGCAGACTAATCGCGCGGGACGCGCTGGTGGCAAGAGCCGGCAAAAAAGGCGCCCCGGTCAACATCAGCGCCTATGTTGTAAGCCGGTTTTGCGGCAACAGGGTCAACAGCCGGGCCGCCTCCCGCACCTTCTACCAGTGGATGGAGGCCATTTTCGGAGCAGGCGGCATCGATCGCCGCCGGCTGATACGCAATATAGCCCGGGGCTTGCTGGCCACGGCCAAAAGCGAACCCAAGCTCCTGGCCGCAAGGGCCGCCGAGGCCTGGGCCCTTTATCTTTTCTGCAACCATCTCAATCTCGTCAGGCAGGAGGAAAATACGATCATGACTTTCCAGGACACGGTCTACGGCCGTTACATCCGGCAGCATCCCGGCTTTTTCAGCCGCCAGGAAACGGCGGCCGCTTTTCTCACCGGCTGCTACGTCGACACGGTCTGCAGCTACCAGAAGAAAATGCGCGGCCTGAAACCCGGCGACCAGGCCCCCTTTGCCAAAAAATTCCAGGGCCGCCTGCTATCGGCCGCCCTGCTGAAACGCCTTTTCCAGCAGGGGCACGACAAGCTGGCCCAGTACGACGGTCTGGGCCTGGTGATTTATGACCGGCTGGAAGAAGAACTGGCCCGGGCCTGGGTGGAATGCGAAGACAAATGGGCCATAACGGACGAGGAGGCAACCTTTGCCTTCACCATCGGATTTTGCCTGGGCCGTTTCCTGCGGCCTGAAAAAAAATCACAGCAAGGGGAGGAGGCAGCATGAGCCAGAGCCTGACCAACCGGCATGAAATTCTTTTCTTGTACGAAGCCAGGGACTGCAATCCCAACGGCGACCCTCTGGATGAAAACCGGCCCCGCACCGACGCCGACACCGGCCAGGCCACGGTGACCGACGTGCGCATCAAGCGCACGGTGCGGGACTACCTGCACCAGACCAAGGACCTGGAAATCCTGATCCGCGACAGTCTGGAAGACGACGGCACCCTCAAAGACGGCAAGGGCCGCTGCGCCGAATTCATCGCCAGGTGCGACCTGGACCCCGAGGCCAAGCTGGCCGCCATCGTTCCGGAAGTCGAAAAGCGGATTCTGAGCGACTGCATCGACGCCCGGCTGTTCGGCGCCACCCTGCCGGTGGAGCTGGGCAAGAAGAAAGGCTCCATCAAGCTGACCGGGCCGGTCCAGTTTTCGGCCTTCAACCGCTCCCTGCACGCCGTCAGCCCGGTTTTCATCCAGCAGACAGCCGCCTTTGCCAGCAAAAAAGGGATGACCCAGAAATCGTTTGCCGAACGCTGGATCCTGCCCTATGCCCTTATATGCTGCCACGGGGTGGTCAACGAAAATGCCGCCCGCAGCACCGGCATGACCGAAGATGACTTCAACCTGCTGCTGGAAGGTCTCTGGCAGGGCACCAACAGCCTCAACACCCACTCCAAGATGGGCCACCGGTCGATGCTGCTGGTAAGCCTTACCTTCGAGCCGGGTTATCACCTGGGCGGTCTTGGCGAGCGCGTCCGCCTGGTATCGGGCCTGGAAGATGCCAAGATCCGCAAGGCGTCAGACTACTCGGTCGACATTACCGTCCTGCTGAAAGCCATGGCTGCCGCCGGCGACCGGCTCATCAAGGCCGAGGCAATATGGGACGACCGCCTGGTGCTGGAAGCAGACGGTGTGAAAGAGTCAATCGACAAGCTCGCAAAAAAATACAAGCTTGAGTTCGGCCAACTTGCCTTCTGAACGGAAAGAAAATGCGCACCATAGTCTTTGACATCCAGGGGCCTTACGGCCATTTCAGAAAGCCTTATGCCCCGGCCAGCCCGGTGACCTATCCTTTTCCGCCGCCGCCCGCCGTCCTGGGAATCCTGGGCGCGGTTCTGGGCCTGGGCAAGGACCAATACCATCGCCAACTGGGCTGGGAAACGGTCAGAATCGGCATCCGGCTGCTGCGGCCGGTGCGCCTGTTCCGGTCGGCGCTAAACCTCGTCAACACCAAGGCCGGCTGGTGGGAAGTAAAATCACGGCTCCAGATTCCCTACGAGTTTCTCAAAGATCCGGCCTACCGGATCTTTGTGGCCGGACTGCCTTCAAACCAGGCCGACCGGCTGGCAGACCTGCTCGCAGAAGGCCGGAGTGTCTTTACCCCCAGCCTGGGGCTGGCCCAATGCCTGGCCCGTATCACCCTGGTGGCCGACACATCTGCCCGGCCCGCTCCCGGAGCCGACACCACCCCGGGCGTGGTTCCCCTGGCAGACGAATCCCGGGTAAAATACGAAAGTGCCCGGCGTTACGAGCGTCTCCGGGTTCCGGCCCGCATGGCTCCCGACCGTACGGTCATCGAGTACCGCCAGGCGGTCACCGCCCTGGATGCCGACGCCGGCAGGCCCCTGAAAGTCAAGGGCGTGGAGCTTTTCGAAGTCGACCATGAGAATATTGCCTTTTTCTGAAACCCTGGCCCATCCCGGCGCTTCCCTGCCCGGGCACCTGGAGCAGGTTGCCGCCGCGGCCGCAGCCAGCCTGGAAACAGCCGGCCCGGACATGGCCGGTCCGGCAGCCCTGGCAGGGCTGTGCCACGATCTTGGCAAGGCCAGTTATTATTTTCAGAAATGGCGCCTGGAACAGCAGCGCAACCGCCCCGAAACCAGGCACTCTCTGGTCGGCGGCCTGATTTTCTGGTGGTTTGCCAATCATCTGGAAAATTTCCGCCGCAAGCCGATGTTGCCGATAAACGGCCTGGTTGCCATCTGCCGCCACCACGGCAATCTGGAACACAGCCGCCTGGAAGTCCTGGGACTGACCCGGATGGAGCTGAAAAACAACCCCGAACTTTACCTGAAAATCCTGGCCGCCATGGATCTTGCCGGCATCTGGCAATGGCTGGCAGACCGCCTGGCAGGCTTCGGCCTGGCAACGGAGCCGGCAACCACAGGCCCTCCGGCCCCCGAAGACCTCCTGAACCGACTGGTCAGATTCAACCCTCTAAAACTCGAAATGCAACTGAAGCGCCGGACAAGGCCCCTTCTGGAAGACAAGCTGGAATTTCTGGCCGTCTTCGGGGCACTGCTGGCAGCCGACAAGCTGGACGCGGCCCTGCAGGACAACCTGCCGGCCAGGGCCGAGCTGCCGGCCGACCTCGTTCAAAGGTATCTGGCAAGTTCCGGCTTCAGGAAGAACAATCCGGCCTCGTCCCTGACCAGGATGCGGCAGGAGATTGCCGCCAAAGTCCGGGCCAACATGCTGGACAACCATGAAAAGCATTTTTTCACCTTCACCGCGCCCACCGGCAGCGGCAAGACCCTCGGCATACTGGCGGCCGTTTTGGCCCTGCGCCGGCAACTTGGCCGTAACCTGCCGGCTCCGGCCCGGATCATCTACTGCCTTCCTTTTACCAGCGTCATCGACCAGACCCACCAGGTGGTTGCCGCCGTGCTGGAAAACGCGGCCATAACCCCTGAAAGCAATGTCCTGCTCAAGCACCACTTCCTTGCCGAGCCCTTCTACGCAACTTCCCGGGGCGCCATTGAGTTTAAAGAATCCGGCCTCACCGGCCAGCTTCTCACCGAGACCTGGCAGAGCGAAATCGTGGTCACAACCTTCCACCAGCTGCTGAACACATTTTTTTCCGGCGCCAACCGGAGCCTGAAACGAACCGGCCAGCTTGCAAACGCCATCGTCATCCTGGACGAAGTCCAGGCCGTGCCCCTGAAATACTGGACAGCCATCGGGCGGCTTTTTCAGGCCGCAGCCAGGGTCCTCGGCACCCGGTTCATTCTCATGACCGCCACCCAGCCTGTCATCTTCGGCTCCCGTATCCAGCCCGTTGAGCTGCTCGACAACCACCGCCGCTATTTCCGGAAGCTTTCCCGAACGGTCCTCTGCTGCGGCCACCACCGGCTTACCGCAACAGACCGGCTGGCCGATACCGTTGCCACCGACCTGAACGACAAACAGAACTCCACCCTGGTGATCGTCAACCGCAAAAAGACGGTCACCCACCTTTACCGGCGCCTGAAAGACCGGCTGCCAGAAAAGATAAAAATATTCGCCCTCTCCACCGGCCTGACACCTCTTGACCGGCGCAGGCGGATCGATACCATCCTGGCCTGCCTCAAAAAACGCCGGCCTGTCCTGGTGATATCAACCCAGCTGGTCGAGGCCGGGGTGGATATCAGCTTCCCGGTGGTGCACCGCGACCTGGCTCCCCTGGACTGCATCATCCAGAGCTGCGGCCGGTGCAACCGCCATGGGGCCGGGGCCGGCAACCGGGGCACCATTTACCTGTGGCAGCTTGCCGAAAGCAAAGACGGCAAGCTTTCCCGCCCCCAGTGGAGCCTTGTTTACGACCGCGACCTGATCGAAGTGACCAAAGAGATCCTGCCTGCCGGAAACGATGCCCTGATACCTGAAAGTGACTTTCAACAGCTTGGACAGCGCTACTTTCAGGCCTGCCGCCAGCGCCGCGGACAGACACCGATAGACAGCTATCTGGCCCGGGGAGATTTTGAAAGTCTGAAAAACGAGTACCGGCTCATCGAACGCGATTATCCCACGACCGCGGTCTTTGTGATTCAAAACCGGCATGACCGGCAGCTGTGGGAGCGCTACCAGGCCATGGAAGACATGAAATCAGCCCTCGAACGGCGGGCCGAATTCCTTAAATTCAAGTTCAGCTTTCTGGAAAGGGTCATCCAGGTCAGCACCGCTGCAAGCTATGGCAGAGAAATAATCGCCCTCCGGGCCGACGACGGCTTCTACGACCCGGAGACAGGCTTCACCGGCCTGCCGGATGACAATGGAGACAGTTCATGCCTGATGCTATGACCGCCGACCGGTTGTCCCCGGTCCACGTCACCGTGGCCCGGCTCTACACGGACCGGCCCTTCCGTGAAAACGGAAGCGCCCTGCGCCGGGCCGTCACCGCTCTTTTCCCGGACATGCCCGTGCTGCACCACCACAGGGCAGACGGCAGGTCAGATTATTCCCTGCCACTGGTGCGCTACCTGGTGATCGACGCCACCCCCCACCTGGTGGGGCTGGGGCCGGGCCGCCAGGCGGTCGGCCTTATAGCCTCGCAGATCGGGCGTCTTGTCACCGCAAGGCGCAGTTACACCGTCACCGGAAGCGATTTTATCGAAGACGGAATCCTGCTGGGCACAGCAGAGCGGCTTGCCTCCTATACCAGCCGCTCTGCCTGGCTGGCCCTGAACCAGGCCAACGCCAACAGGTTCAAAAAGCTCGACTCGGCCCGGGACAGGACCCGGTTGCTGGAAAAAATCCTGGTGGGCAACTTCCTGTCCCTGGCCAAGGGGCTGGGAATAAACATAACCGACCGTGTCATGCTGAAACTGATCCGTTTTCACTGGCGCATCGTCCGAACTCCAAACCCCATGCTCGGTTTTTCGGTTTCCTATGTGTCCAACATGGTGCTGCCGGAATTTCTCGGCCTGGGCAAAATGGTATCCAAGGGTTTCGGGCTGATGCGCCCGCCGGAACAGGAGGACGGCCCGTGCAGGTAATCCTGAACACCTACGGCTCCCACCTGGGAGTAAAAGACGGCAATTTTCTTATCAGGACCAGGGACCGCAAACTTGAGCTGGCTCCCCGCAAGGTGAGCTCAATCCTGGCCACCACCGGCATCAGCCTGACTTCCGACGCCGTCAAGCTGGCCATGACCTGGAATATCGACCTGGTTTTCCTGGATGAGTTCGGCAGCCCCTACGGCCGGATCTGGCACTGCCGCCTGGGAAGCACCACCGCCATCAGACGCCGCCAGCTCGAAGCTTCCCGGTCGGCCGAAGGCCTCCGCCTGGCCCGGCAGTGGGTGGCGCGCAAGCTGGAAAACCAGATCGGCCACCTGGCGGACCTGCGCAAACGCCGCAGCCGCAAAAGCCGCGAGCTGACAGCCTCCATCGACAAACTCAAACAGCTTCAGCAGGCTCTGGAAAAAATACGGTCCGGACGCCACGACCAGGTCCGCGAACAGATCATGGGCCTGGAAGGCAGCGCCGGCCGGGTCTATTTCCAGGCCCTGGCCGATGTACTGCCGTCCAGATATACTTTCAGGGGCCGCAGCCGCAACCCGGCCAGGGATTTTTTCAACTGCCTGCTCAACTACGGTTACGGCGTGCTTTACTCCCTGGTGGAACGGGGCTGTATTCTGGCCGGCCTCGATCCCTATACCGGCTTTCTGCACACCGACAACTACAACAAGATGTCCCTGGTGTTCGATCTGATCGAGCCTTACCGGGTATGGGCGGACAAGACTGTGATGCTGCTGCTGTCAGGACGCAAGGTGAAAGAAAGTCATTTCGACAAACTAAAGGGAGGCTACAGCCTCAACAAGGACGGTAAAAGTCTGCTTTTGTCCCGCTTCAACAAGTTCCTGGACGAAGCAAAGAGGTACCGGGGCCGCAACATCAAACGCCGGCACATCATTCAGTTCGACTGTCATGTTCTGGCGAACACCCTGCTGAAGAAAAGCAAAACCGAAAAAGTGCCTGAAACCGTCGAGTTCTGACAACCACTGGAGAACACAATGAAAGCCAACGAAATCATGGTCTGGGTGCTCTATGACATCGCCAACGACAGGGCGCGCGCCAAAATCGCCCGCTGTTGCAGGCAGGCCGGCCTGTACCGGGTCCAGTTTTCCGTCTTTACCGGCTCTGTAAACCGCAACAGCCTGGACGAGCTATGCCTGCAGATGGAACAGCTCATGGCCGATGACGACAAGATATACGTCTTTCCCATGTGCGAGGAAGATTTTAAAAAATGCCGCCTGATGGGCAAGGCCTTCGACAAAAAACTGGTACGGGACGAGCTGCTGGAAATGATCGTCTGACAGGGAAGGAAAACCCGGTTTGGAAGTTTTCAACGAAGTCACCGCCGCGCCGATGATCACACCCAGTGACGTCATGGAGTATTGTTTCTGTCCGCGTTTCGTCTACTTCATGCATTGCCTCAAAATTCCCCAGCATGAACAGCGGCGTTACAAGGTGATCCTGGGACGGGAAATGCATCAGCGGCGCCTTGTCCGCAACCGGGCCTATCTGCGCAAAAAGATCGGTTGCGTGGCCAAACAGGAAGATGTATATCTGGCCTCGGAAAGACTGAAAGTCAGGGGCCGGGTCGACGAAGTCCTGACCCTCAAGGACGGCAGCCTGGCCCCTCTCGATTACAAGTATGCTGAATACAAGGATTATATTTTCAAAACCCTGCGGATTCAGACTCTGCTCTACGCCGGGCTGATCCGGGAAACATATTCCAGGCCCGTGCAACAGGGGTTTATTTGCTTTATCCGCAGCTCCAACAAACTTGTGCGGGTGCCGGTCAGCGCCGATGACCTGGCTGAAACCTGGAAAATTGTCGACCAGGTTTTCGAAATCATTTACCGGGATTTTTTCCCGAAAAAGACCAGATCCCGCCGGAAATGTTCGGACTGCACTTACAAAAATATTTGCGTTTGATGATATTTGGTGCGTATACAATGTGTTATGTATGTAAAATCGGCGCCGGAACTAATGTTCGGGCACGACAACCCCTTGCCAGACAACTGAAAAAAGGTGGACTATATGATCGTTTTCAGCTATATTTCGAACATGTTGTAATGCCCGAAGGTATGAGAGCCTTATCCAGTAGAACAAGGATTGAAACATGGACGTAACCATCTTTTCAGAGATGATTACGTCGTATGAGAGCCTTATCCAGTAGAACAAGGATTGAAACTAATCGGTGTCAAGCGGATGCTCCTTTGACTCGGAGTATGAGAGCCTTATCCAGTAGAACAAGGATTGAAACTGTCAAAAGAACGCGACTCTGGTAATCCTCATCGAGTATGAGAGCCTTATCCAGTAGAACAAGGATTGAAACTCAAAGGCAGATCCAGGCGCCAACTTGTGGACCAGAGTATGAGAGCCTTATCCAGTAGAACAAGGATTGAAACCCGGTTGTGTCTCCATCGGCGTCTACGGTAAACGAGTATGAGAGCCTTATCCAGTAGAACAAGGATTGAAACTGGCATCGGCCGCTTATGCCGGCCCCAACCGTGGCGTATGAGAGCCTTATCCAGTAGAACAAGGATTGAAACCTGTAATTGCACCTATATCAATCACCTCAGTCCAGTGTATGAGAGCCTTATCCAGTAGAACAAGGATTGAAACGTCTTGCCGCCAGCGATATACAGATGCTCGCTGTCGTATGAGAGCCTTATCCAGTAGAACAAGGATTGAAACATACGGTTCGCATCATCCTTGATGCCTATTTCAGCGTATGAGAGCCTTATCCAGTAGAACAAGGATTGAAACAGCAATCATTTTTGCGATAGTAGTCTTACCCGAGCCGTATGAGAGCCTTATCCAGTAGAACAAGGATTGAAACTAGACAGAGGCATGCCCGCCACGCTCTTCCTCGACGTATGAGAGCCTTATCCAGTAGAACAAGGATTGAAACGGTAGTACTGACGAAGGCAACCGGCTCTTCGATGAAAGTATGAGAGCCTTATCCAGTAGAACAAGGATTGAAACGGTAGTACTGACGAAGGCAACCGGCTCTTCGATGAAAGTATGAGAGCCTTATCCAGTAGAACAAGGATTGAAACTTCAGCTGTTCCCGAATGGGATCAAGATAAAAGAGTTGTATGAGAGCCTTATCCAGTAGAACAAGGATTGAAACCTGATGCCGGAGTCGATATCTGGATTCTGCCATGCCGTATGAGAGCCTTATCCAGTAGAACAAGGATTGAAACCCACCATTTCACGGAGTTGGCCAATGCGGCGTGGCGGTATGAGAGCCTTATCCAGTAGAACAAGGATTGAAACTCAATTTCAAAACCAGCGGTCTTCAGTTGTTCTATGGGGTATGAGAGCCTTATCCAGTAGAACAAGGATTGAAACGGGGATGGGTGCCGATTACGAAAAACTCCAGCTGGGGGTATGAGAGCCTTATCCAGTAGAACAAGGATTGAAACTCTAACAATGGGAAATACGGTACTTCCCCACAATCTGGTATGAGAGCCTTATCCAGTAGAACAAGGATTGAAACAAGAACATTAGATTTAGCGCCGTCATTTGCACACAGGGGTATGAGAGCCTTATCCAGTAGAACAAGGATTGAAACAGCAATGCGAACAAGAATCCTGCGGGTTGCGGGATGTATGAGAGCCTTATCCAGTAGAACAAGGATTGAAACCCCACTGCTTCTTCCATTGGCATGCCGTCATCAACGGTATGAGAGCCTTATCCAGTAGAACAAGGATTGAAACCGGCAGCCACTGGTAGCCGGCGCCCGCGCGCATTTCGCGGGCCAGCTCCGCCACCTTTGCCGTGGCCTCCTCCCAGGCCCGCCGGCTGCGCATGACATCCAGCCGCATCCGCTTCAGGGACTCGATGCGGCCCAGCTCGTCCCAGGGCCTGCCGGAGTTTGTCCACGCCCCGGAGACCTTCGACATTGGCGGATATCTTTATGTCAACACGGTTTGACGGCATGCTTGACTCCGGTTGCGGGCAATGATTATAATTGTTTTATGACTAAGGCAGAGAAAATATCCGTTGCTTTCTGGTTCGGCATCGGGCCCGTGGTGGGGATTGCCATCTTTATTGCAGATTGCGCCGGGATAATCCCCGCCTGGGTTTACAGCGCCTTTCAACGCTTCATGGAAGCGGCGGCTACAGTGGTTTTAACATCCCTTTTTGTCGGGCTGTTTGTCCTTGGTGCCATCAGCGCGATTGCCTTTCTGTTTTCCCTCGGTTCAGGTCGATAAGCTCCTCCACAGCCGTGTGAAAAAAGCTCATTCCGTAGTCCCAGGCATGAACGTGGCCGGCCATGATCAGCCGGCAGACGCAGCGGTCGAGAGCATCTTTTCCGCCTCCCCGGCCGCTTTGCGGATGAGACGCGCAAAGATAGGGTTTACGCCTTCGACCGCCTCCAGCACCTTCTCGATATCACCCGGGGCATCTGCTCCAGATCTTCCGCATTCAGGCCGGTGCTCGCCCGGACGGCCGCCGAGGGCAGACGGTCGAAAAACAGCAAGGATTGAAACCACACCTATGGTTCAGGGCCTTGCCCGGTCGACCAAAAAAATGTAGGGGCGACCGGCCGGTCGCCCCTACAGCGTTGTGAAACCGCCCTTGCCGCCCGGCCCCGGCCCGGCGGCGGGAATTCGTCGGGTAAGGGGGTGATCGGCAACGCCCGGCTGGCCGTCCCCGGCGTTTTTGGTCAAAGCCCGCTGCCTTTGAAAAGAGCCTTCTGAACCTCTATATCCCACCTGTACTTGTCGACGTGCAACACTTCCCTGTTGAAGGCCCGCAGGGATGCTCTGGAGCCGCGGCCGAAACTGCCGTCGACCTTCAGCCGATAATAGCCAAGCTCTTTCAGCCTCTGCTGAATAAGACGCGCGTCGTGCCGCCTGGCCGGATCCAGGAGACGCCTGCCCAGGGCCAGGGGCCCTTCCGCAGCGGAGCCGGCCGCCCGGGCACGGCGGTACCGTGAATAATCCAGCCGGCTGTCGAAACGCCCCACAAGCAGAGGCTTTGCGGCCGGTGAAGCTTCCATGCGGTAGAAAACATCGACCCTGAACGGGTTGCTGGAATCATGCAATCTGCCGTGCCCCGTAACGACGATTACCTTCCAGCCGTGCTCATCGAAAACAGCCGGTTTTACCGCCACCTGTTTCATGGAGCTTCCCGTTCCGCTGATCACCTTGACGTCGAGAAGCGAATCCGGTGCCAGCCGGTCCAGGCAGAAAATCATAACCGCCCAGTCCCCTTCCAGGGCAGTACGGGGAGGCCGGGACCTGAGTTTCTGAAATGCCGACAGGCTGTCCCAGCGGGCTTTGGCCTTTGCCTGCCGAGCACTGGCGTACATGGAGACGAAGTGGGTCGCGGCAAACCGGTAATAATCCCTGAAAGTCTTCAGCCGGGCCAGGTTCTTCTTCAGCTCCGCCAGGGGGACGAAGTAGGCCTTGACTCTGGGCCAGACCGGCTTGACATGCACAATCCGGCTGGAAGTAATTTCAAGCGGCCTGTTTCGGCCAACGACATAGTCCATGGCAAAGGAACTGGTACTCCTGCGGTCCAGGCTGTCGGCAAAATGCAGCAGTCCCTCCAGGTGCACCAGCACCTGCCCGCCTTTGCCCCCGGCCGCCCTGCAGGCTGTCAGATCCAAAAGGGTCCAGCGGAAACCGGAATAATCAAAGCCTTTTTCCCGGACCCGGTGCTTGCGTCCCGATGAAAAGACTACCGCCTTGCCGGGAGGCTGCCTGTGTCTCATCCTGAGGACAAGGCCGGAGGTCGCCAGTTTTACATGCCTGGGTACTTCCCGGGGCCGGACCGCGAGGCGACGGGGCACCACCATTTTGATCCTGTCGCCGGATTCTTTGTCTTTACCTTTGAAAGCGCCTTTCAGTCCAACACAGCCGATAAAAAAAACAACAACAAACAAAAGGCAGATGGACACCGGCAACTTGCTCTTCATGTTCTCTCCTTGATGATCTTATCCATTGCTGGATGCTGCCATTACGACACGACAGGAACACGACGGCTCCCTTGGATTCAGAAAGATTTCCCGGTGACGTCGGAACTGGGATAAATGGCGCTGGGCGAAGTCGGGCCGATGGGCGCAAGAACGGGGCTCGGCGCGCTGTTGGGGGCGCCTGAAACCGCCTCGTCATAAGCCATTCCGCCCACCGTGCCCACGATGCCGTCAACCACTTTGCTGCCGCTGTTCACCTTGGAAAGGACGGCACTGGCGATTCCCTTGGCTATGGCCGGTCCCACTGCCGACTTGAGGGCACTTTTGAAGGATTTGTCCTGGCCGACCATTTCGTCGGCCACCTTCCCCGCTCCGGTCGACAGGACATCGGCGCCGATGCCGATCAGGGTCACCGGCACGGCCATGGTGGTTCCGGCGGCAAGGGTCCCCACGACACCGGCAGCCAAGGTGGAAGCGGTTCCCGCCGCCTTGGACACCGAATATCCGGTTTCCATCCCGATCCTCTCGGCGTTGGCCTCCGCGGCCTCCTGTTCCAATATCCTCTGGTCGAGAATCGCCTTCTCGTATTTGGTCATGCCGGTTTTGGGATCGATTATGTTATGGGCGGCCCACCGGGGACCAAAAGCCTTGGCCAGCTCTTCCACGGTGGGTCCGGGAGCATTTGGATCCAGTGTGATTTCCATGCCCTCGATGGCCTTAAAGCCCTGCTGGCCGCCTGCATCATCGTCTCCTCCCCCGCCGCCGCCTCCTCCGCCGCCTCCGCAGGCAAAAGCGGGTATGACCGGTGACAGAACAAGAAAAACCGCCACGAGGATCGCTCCCGATGCCGTGACCAAACATTTCATGTCACTCTCCTTTCGGCTTGCCAGATCTGATTTCCATGAAAACAAAGGAACAACACGGCGTCATCTCAGCTACGAATATCGGCCCTGATGGCGAAAAGATAAGTCTTTACAGGGGAATGGGGGCCGGCGACCGTAAATCCGGGCTCTTCCCGGAATGTCACGGCTTGCGTTTGTCCTTGAAGATGTTGTTGGAGATCACCACCCGCTGAATTTCCGAAGTTCCCTCGTAGATGGTAAACACCCTGGCGTCACGGTAGTAGCGTTCGACCGGGTAGTCGGTTGTAAAACCGTATCCGCCGTGGATCTGGACGGCCTTGGCGGTTATCCGGTTGACCATTTCCGAGGCAAACAGCTTGGCCATGGAGGCCTGCATGGTATAGCGCCTGCCGCTGTCTTTCATGGCGGCGGCCGAAAGCATCAGCTGGCGGGCGGCCTCGATCTGGGTGGCCATGTCGGCTATCATCCAGCGCAGGCCCTGAAACTTGGAAATCTTCTGCCCGAACTGCTCCCTTTGCTTGGCGTACCTGACCGAGGCATCGAAGGCCGCCCGGGCCACACCCAGCGACTGGGCCGCAATCCCGATCCGGCCGCCGTCCAGGGCGGTCATGGCTATCTTGAATCCGTCGCCTTCTTCACCCAGCCGGTTTTGGGCCGGCACCCGGCAGTTGTCGAAAATCAGGTCGGTGGTGTCAGAAGCCCTCAGCCCCATCTTGTCCTCTTCGCGGTCGACGATCAGCCCGGGCGTGCCCTTTTCCACCAGGAAAGCGCTGATGCCCTTGTGGGCCTTGGAAGGATCGGTCTTGGCCGTAACTATCACCAGGCCCGAGTTCTTGCCGGTGGTGATAAAGCGCTTGGAGCCGTTGATCACGTAATGATCGCCGTCCGGCTCGGCCGTGGTGGACTGACTGACCGGGTCCGAGCCGGCATGGGGCTCGGTCAGGGCAAAGGCCCCGATCCACTTGCCGGAAGCCAGCTTTTTCAGGTATTTCTTTTTCTGCTCTTCGGTACCGTAACGGACAATGCTTTCGCAGACGATGGAATTGTGGACGCTCATCACCACGGCGGTGGCGGCACAGGCATAGGCGATCTCCGACAGGGCCAGGACGTAGCTGATGGTGTCGGCTCCCTCGCCGCCGTACTGCACCGGGATCATCATCCCCAGCAGTCCCAGCTCGGCCATCTTCTTCAGGTTGTCGGCCGGAAACTCCTTGCTCTTGTCCCGTTCGGCGGCGGTGGGCAGAATCTCTTTGCGGGCAAACTCCCTGACCATGCTCTGGATCATGAGCTGCTCGTCGGTAAGCTGATAGGCCATGGCGGTATTCCTTTCTGAACTGAAAACGCGGACGGCAAACTAATTTCCCAAAGGGGATTTCTGCGCAGACGACAGAACCACGACTTGGTCAGAACATCGTCAGGGGCTGTAGATCACCACCAGCATCTCTGTCGGCCGGTCGCTGATGTTGCGCATCTTGTGGCGGATTCCGGAATTGAAATGAAGACAATCCCCTTGCTTGAGGACATTGACGTGTTCACCCACGATGACCTCGATTGCTCCGGACAGCACATAGACGAACTCCTCGCCCTCATGCTGATAACCGACACCGTCGTGCCGGGCCCCGGCCTCCACCCGCACCCTGAAGGCCTTGAGATGCTTGTTCTCGGCCCCCGGAGTCAGGGTCGTATAGGCGTAATTCTCGGTCCGCTTGGTGTAGGCCTTGACGCGGCTGTTGCGCTTGGATTCCTCCTGCCGCAAAAGGAATCCGGAGTCTATCTCGAGAGCCCTCGAGATCTGCAGCAGGGTGCCCACCGGCGGCCGCACCTTGCCCGATTCGATCTCTTTCAGGTATTCGACGGCAAATCCGGTCTCGTTGGCCAGGTTTTCATAGGACATTTTCTTTTCCCGGCGCACCTTGCGGATGGTCTTGCCCACCTGGTTCTCTTCCTTGGCCTTTTTCCTGGGCATGATATCTACCTCTCAGAGCTTGAAAAGCCGGCCGCCGGCAAGGCCGGCCGCCGGCCGGAGCTTATCATGAGTAGTCGTAAAAACCCTTGCCGGTCTTTCTTCCCAGCCAGCCGGCCTCGACATACTTGCGCAGTAAGGGACAGGGCCGGTACTTGGGGTCCTTGAACCCTTCGTAGAGAGTCTCCATGATGGCCAGGCAGGTATCCAGACCGATCAGGTCGGCCAGGGCCAAAGGTCCCATGGGGTGGTTCATGCCCAGTTTCATCACCGTGTCGATGGCTTCCCGGCTGCCGACTCCGTGATAGAGGGCAAAAACGGCCTCGTTGATCATCGGCAGCAGGATCCGGTTGGCGATAAAGCCAGGAAAGTCGCTGGCTTCGGCCGGGGTCTTGCCGAACTTTTCGGCCAGCTCCCAGGTGGTCTTGAAGGTCTCGTCGGAGGTGGCCAGCCCGCGGATTATCTCCACCAGCTTCATCACCGGCACCGGGTTCATGAAGTGCATGCCGATGACTTTTTCCGGCCGCCCGGTCTGGGAGGCGATCCGGCCGATGGGAATCGATGAAGTATTGGTGGCCAGAATGACTTCCGGCTTGCAGATCTCATCCAGGTTCCTGAAAATCTGGAATTTGAGGTCCTGTCTTTCGGTGGCCGCCTCCACCACGAAATCGGCCCCGGCCATGTCCTTGATGTCGGTGCTGGTCTTGATCCGTGACAAGACGGCGTCCTTTTCGGAAGCCTCCAGCTTGCCCTTGGAGACGCTGCGCTCCAGGATCTTGGTGATGGATGCCAGCCCGCGCTGTACGAACTCGTCCTTGATGTCGTTCATGATGACGTTCAGACCGCTGACGGCCGCCACCTGGGCTATGCCGCTTCCCATCTGTCCCGCGCCGATCACACCGAATGTTTTGATATCCATGTCGAAATCCTCCTTGAAAATTTGGTTTTACCCTTCAGTCATCATCTTTTGACCACCAGGGCCACAGCCTCGCCGCCTCCCAGGCACAGGGAGGCCAGCCCCAGGTGCTTGTCCCGGCGGATCATCTCGTAGAGCAGGGTCACCAGCACCCGGCAGCCGCTTGCTCCGATGGGATGCCCCAGGGCCACCGAACCGCCGTTGACGTTCGTCTTGTCCGGGTCGAGTTTCAGCTCCTGCATCACGGCACATGTGGAACCGGCAAAAGCCTCGTTGACCTCGAAAAGGTCGACATCCTCTATGGAAACCCCTTCCTTTTTCAAACACTTGGGAATGGCCCAGATGGGAGCCACCAGAACGTACTTCATGTCGATGCCGGCCGAGGCCTGGGCACCTACGGTGGCCATGATCTCCAGGCCCAGCTCTTCCGCCTTTTCCCGGGCCATGACCATCACGGCCGCCGCGCCGTCGCTGATGACCGAGGCGTTGCCGGCGGTGGTGACCCCGCCTTTCTTGAAAGCCGGTTTCATCCTGGCAAGCACTTCCTCGGAGGTGGGCCGCGGGCATTCGTCCCTGGCAAACTCCAGGGGATCGCCCTTGCGACGGGGAACCTTGACCGGCACGATCTCCTGATCGAAACGGCCGCTGTCTATGGCTTCCAGGGCCCGGCGGTAACTTTCGGCGGCATAGGCGTCCTGCTGCTGCCTCGATATTCCGTACTTTTCGCTGCACAGCTCGTTGGATATGCCCATGTGAAAGTCGTTGACGATGTCCCACAGGCCGTCGTGCACCATGTGATCCTGGATCCGGCCCGGTCCCATGCGATAGCCGAACCTGGCCTTTTCCAGGTAATAGGGCGCCATGGACATGTTCTCCATGCCACCGGCCACCACCACGTCGGCATCGCCCACCTGGATGGCCTGGGCCGCCAGCATCACCGACTTGAGGGCCGATCCGCAGACCTTGTTGACCGTTAAGCACTCTGCCTCCCAGGGCATCCCGGCCCTGACGGCAGCCTGCCTGGCAGGGTTCTGGCCGTAGCCGCAGGGCAGCACCATGCCCATGATCACCTCGTTGACCAGCTTTTTTTCGATCCCCGCCCGCCTGACGGCCTCCTGGATAACCAGGGCTCCCAGGTCGGTGGCCCCCACCGAGGCCAGGCTGCCGTTGAAAGCCCCCAGGGGGGTGCGCACGGCACTTACGATGACAGCTTCCCGCATCACGTATCTCCTTTTCTGTCTTTTGTCACCGCCGGTGGCGGCAACTTCCGCTACATGTTCCTCCGGTACCGGCCTCCGACGGCGTACAGGGCCTCGGTAATCTGGCCCAGGCTGCAACAGCGGACGGTCTCCATCAGCTCGGCAAAGATGTTGCCGCCGGACAGGACCACCTTCTGGAGGCGTTCCAGGGCCCGGGGCGCCTTGTCTGCGTTGCGGGCCTTGAACTCGGCCAGCCGGCGCAGCTGGGATTCCTTCTCTTCCTCGGTGGCCCGGGCAAGGTCGATGCACGGTCCGCCCTCGGTCAGGTCTTCGCCGTCGGCATGGGGGTCCCGGAAGGTGTTTACTCCGATGATGGGAAGTTCGCCGGTATGCTTGAGGGTCTCGTAGTAGATCGACTCTTCCTGGATCTTGCCCCGCTGGTAGCCGGTCTCCATGGCCCCCAGCACGCCGCCGCGCTCTGTTATCCGGTCGAACTCCATCATGACCGCTTCTTCCACAAGGTCGGTCAGCTCTTCGACTATGAAACTGCCCTGCAGGGGGTTTTCGTTCTTGGCAAGGCCCCACTCGCGGTTGATGATCAGCTGGATGGCCAGGGCCCGCCGCACCGACTCCTCGGTGGGTGTGGTGATGGCCTCGTCAAAGGCGTTGGTATGCAGGCTCTGGCAGTTGTCGTAGATGGCGCAAAGAGCCTGGAGGGTGGTGCGGATGTCGTTGAACTGGATGTCCTGGCTGTGCAGACTGCGGCCCGAGGTCTGGATATGGTACTTGAGCATCTGGGAGCGCTTGGAGGCTCCGTACTTTTCCCGCAGGGCGATGGCCCAGATCCGGCGGGCCACCCGGCCGATGACGGTATATTCCGGGTCCATGCCGTTGGAGAAGAAGAACGAAAAGTTGGGGCCGAAGGCATCGATGTCCATGCCGCGGGACAGGTAGTACTCCAGGTAGGTGAAGCCGTTGGCCAGGGTGAAGGCCAGCTGGGAGATGGGGTTGGCTCCGGCTTCGGCGATGTGGTAGCCGGAAATAGAGACCGAGTAGAAGTTGCGCACGTTGTTTTCGATAAAATACTGCTGGATATCGCCCATCATCTTGAGGGCGAAATCGATGGAGAAGATGCAGGTGTTCTGGCCCTGGTCTTCCTTGAGAATGTCCGCCTGGACCGTACCGCGCACGGTGGACAGGGCCCGTGCCCTGATGTTCTCGTATTCTTCTTTCGTCGGCTCACGGCCCTTGTCGGCCCTGAACTTGTCCACCTCCTGGTCGATGGCCGTGTTGAGGAACATGGCCAGCATGATGGGCGCCGGGCCGTTGATGGTCATGGAGACCGAAGTGTTGGGGGCGCACAGGTCGAAGCCGCTGTAAAGGACCTTGACATCGTCCAGGGTGCAGACGCTCACTCCCGAGTTGCCCACCTTGCCGTAGATGTCCGGCCGGCGGTCGGGATCGTAGCCGTAAAGGGTGACCGAGTCGAAGGCGGTGGAAAGCCGCTTGGCCGGGCTGTTGGCCGAAAGTAGCTTGAAACGGCGGTTGGTGCGGGCCGGATCGCCTTCGCCGGCGAACATGCGCGTGGGATCCTCGCCCACCCGCTTGAGGGGAAAGACCCCGGCGGTGTACGGAAAGTAGCCCGGCAGGTTCTCGCGCCGCAGCCAGCTGTAGATCTGACCGGGATCCTCGAAATCGGGCAGGGCGATCTTGGGAATCTTCTTGCGGGCCAGCGATTCGGTGAAAAGCGGCACCCGGATCTCGCGTCCCCTTACCTGGTATACCAGTTCGTCCTGCCGGTAGCGCCTGCGTATCTCCGGCCAGCCTTCGACCAGCTCGCGGGTCTCGCTATCAAGATCCCGGCGGGCCTTTTCGGCCTCCCGGCGCAGTCTTTCCAGCAGGGTTTCCCGGTCTCCTTCCAGGTCGGTCCCTTCCAGGTGCCTGGCTGTCTCTTCCAGGTGCCATACCCGCCGCAGGGCATCTGCCTGGCCCCGGGTATGGTCATGGTAGCTGCGGATGGCCTCGGAAATCTCTGCCAGGTAGCGGGTCCGCTCCGGCGGGATGATGATGGTCTTGGAGGTCGAAACCTTGCCTTCCGGCCGGGGCAGGCCGGACTTGAACTCCACTGCGCATTTTTCTTTTATGGCGTCCAGCAGGCCGTGGTAGAGGGCCGTCACCCCGTCGTCGTTGAACTTGGAAGCGATGGTTCCGTAGACCGGCATGTCCTCGGGCGGCTTGTCGAAGGCGTTGCGGTTACGCTGGACCTGCTTGCGCACGTCCCGCACGGCATCCTCGCCGCCGCGCTTTTCGTACTTGTTGACCACCACCAGGTCGGCGAAATCGAGCATGTCGATCTTTTCCAGCTGGGAGGCGGCCCCGAAGTCGGCGGTCATGACATACATGGAGATATCGACCAGGTCGATGATATGGGAGTCGCCCTGGCCGATACCGGCCGTTTCGGCGATAACCAGGTCGAAACCGGCCGCCTTGACCACCTCGATGGCGTCTGCCAGGGATTCGGGAATCTCGGAATGGGACCTGCGGGTGGCCAGCGAGCGCATATAGACCCGCGGATCGCCGATGGCGTTCATCCTGATCCGGTCGCCCAGCAGAGCCCCGCCGGTCTTGCGGCGCGACGGATCGGCACTGATGATGGCCACCCTGATATCCTTCAGGTCGTGGAGCATGCGCTGGATCAGCTCGTCGGTAAGGGAAGACTTGCCCGAACCGCCCGTTCCGGTGATACCGATGACCGGGATCCTGCGGCCGCCCAGTTTCTTCTTCAGCCCGGCCCGCAGCTTGTCCAGTTGGCCGTTACCCGCGGACCGGGCCTGTTCGACGGCGGTAATCAGGTTGGCCACCAGTTTTTTGTTATCCGGGTTCAGCTCGTCGAGGTTGTATTCAAAATTTACGGCGCGCGGGAAATCCATCGCCTGAACCATGTGATTGATGATCCCCTGCAGCCCCATGCGGGCCCCGTCCTCCGGGGAATAGATCTTGGTCACCCCGTACTGCTCCAGCTCCTTGATCTCCTCGGGCACGATCACGCCGCCGCCGCCGCCGAAGATCTTGATGTGCCGGGCGTCTGCTTCTTTCAGCAGGTCGACCATGTACTTGAAAAACTCCATGTGTCCGCCCTGGTAGGAAGAAACGGCGATTCCCTGCACGTCCTCCTCGATTGCCGCGTCCACTATCTCCTGAACCGACCGGTTGTGGCCCAGGTGGATCACCTCTACGCCGGTTCCCTGCAAAATCCGACGGAAAATGTTGATGGCCGCATCGTGACCGTCGAAAAGCGAGGTGGCCGTCACCACCCGGACATGGTTTTTGGGCCGGTAGATCTGGACCTCGTTGCTCATGGCTGTATCTCCTTGTGGCTTGCGCCTGCCTGGTCAGGCCATCGCCGCCGGCCCGGAAAACAATTTCCGGGCCGGCGGCGACCGGATCACTTCAGTTTGCCCAGCAGGCTGCTGGCGATGGTGTTTTTCTGAATCTCCTTGGTGCCTTCGTAGATCTCGGTGATCTTGGCATCCCGGTAGAAGCGTTCGACCTCGTACTCGGCCATGTAACCGTAACCTCCCAGCAGCTGGATGGCTTCGTCGGCCACTTCCACCGCCGTGCGGGCGGCGAACATCTTGGCCATGGAAGTAAGCTTGGGATCTATCCGGCCCTGATCGTAGTTCCAGGCCGCCTTGTAGGTGATCAGGCGGGCCAGCTCGATCTTGGTGGCCATGTCGGCCAGCTTGTGCTGGGTGGCCTGGAACTGGGCAATCTTTTTGCCGAACTGTTCCCTCTGCTTGACGTAGGCAAGGGCCCGGTCGTAGGCTCCCTGGGCCGTACCCAGGGCCTGGGCCGCGATCTGTATCCGGCTTTCGTCGAAGAAATTCAGTACCTGATAAAAGCCCTTGTTCTCTTTGCCGATCAGGTTGGACAGGGGAACCCGCACGTCCTTGAAGGTCACCTCGGCGGTGGCCATCATGCGGATGCCCATCTTGCGGCCCACGTCGGTGGTGCCGACACCCGGGCGGTCGGCCTCCACCAGAATCAGGCTCTGCCCCCGGTAGCCGGGCCTGGCGTCAGGATCTGTCTGGCACAGCACCGAGTAGAAGCCCGCCAGGCCGCCGTTGGTGATGAAGGTCTTGCCGCCGTTGATCACCCAGTGATCGCCGTCCTTGACTGCGGTCGTATTCATGAAGGTGATGTCGGAACCATGGTCGGGCTCGGTGAAGGCTCCGGCCGACAGCATCCTGCCTTCGGCGACCTCCGGGAGATATTTTTTCTTCTGTTCCTCACTGCCGTAATGCATGATTATCTCCGAAGCAAAGGCAGACAGGGCGATGGCGCTGCCGATGGTCGAATCGTTGCGGCAAAGTTCTTCCACCACCAGAATGGCCTCCATGCACCCCAGCCCCTGGCCGGAATACTCCTCCGGAAAGTGAACCCCGATCAGGCCCAGCTCACCGGCCTTTTGCCATATCTTTTTCGGAAACTCGTGCTTTTCTTCCAGCTCCAAAGCCAGTTCCTTGTCGAACTCGCCCTTGCAGAAATCTCTGACGGCCTTCTGGATGTCCTTTTGTGTCTTTGTCAGTTCAAAATCCATTCTGTCCCCCTAAGATGATTTTAAGATAATTTACGGTTTGCATAATATGCTTACGGTTCCGGCCGCAAGGCTCACCTCCGCTGTCGCCTGCCGGCCTTGCAGCTTTCAAGTATAAAGGTTGTCTGCAGCTCGATGTACTGATCGATGCTGTAATGATTTGCCAAAAACCAGCGCCTGAAGGTCCACATGTGTCCCAGCACGGTAATGTTATGGGCTATCAGGTCCAGGGCCCGGTCGTCCAGGGCCGCCAGGTGCCCGGATTCCATAAGCTGCACCAGGATGCGGGTAAACAGCCCGGTTATCCTGATTTCGTTTTCCAAAACCACCTTGCGCCATTTGACCGGCAGGGACTGGGTCTCCTGGTAAATCAGAAGAATGTGATCGCTCATGCGGTGGCAGACCAGAAAATACTCCCTGATAACCTCGGCCAGGGGATTGGTTCCGGCCCTGGCCCTTTCCAGGGCCTCGGAAACCCCCTTTTCGATCTCGGCGTGAATGGCATCACAGACCAGGTAGAGAATGTCTTCCTTGCAGGCGATGTACTCGTACAGCGAACCGATGGAGATACCGGCCGCCCTGGCGATCTGGCGGGTGGTGGTCTTGTGAAACCCGTTGGCAAAGAAAAGCTCCACCGCCGCATCCACGATCTGACGGCGGCGCAGGGCCACCAGGTCCTTGTTCTTGACCTGGGTGGGAACCTCCCTTGCCGATGCAGAACCCTGTTCCATGCGCCCCTTGCCCGAGTATGAGTTGGAATGGAGCTGAAAACAAAATCCGAACGAACGCTCGGTCATACATAGCGCCCTGATCCGGCCTTGTCAAGCCGCCGGAAAATTTTGCTTCTGTTCCCCGGCCGGAGCCTTCCCGCCGGCGCCGGCAAGCTTTCGCCGCAGACTTGCAAACCCGGGCCAACCCGTATAACCTGTGTGCCGGCCTGAAAACGGCCTGACAAAAGACAGCCTGAAAGTACTGTACCGGTCATGCATAATCAGACGCAGACAGCCGGCCTGCTGGCACAGATCGAAACGGCCTGGAACCTGGACGGCCTGGCCGCGGCGGGCGACCTGGTGGACGGGTTGCTGGCGCAGATGGTGGACTCCGGCCGGCAACTGGCGGAGATACTGGAGACGGCAGCCTCCCTGCACCGCCGGCTGACCTGCCGCGTCCTGGAACTGGCCGAAAAAGAGCTTGAAAGGTCCGGCCCGGGCAAGGCCCCCCGCCCCTGGTGCTGGATCAACATGGGAAGCGCCGCCCGCCGGGAACAGACCCTGCGCACCGACCAGGACAACGGGCTGATCTTTGCCGGTGCCGCCGGGCCCGCCCGCCAGAATGAGGCGGAAGTCTTTTTCGAAAAGCTGGCCGGCCTGGCTGTCGAAGGTCTGGCGCGCTGCGGATTTGCCCTCTGTCCGGGCGGCGTCATGGCGGTCTCTGAAAAATGGCGGGGCCCCCTGGAAAGCTGGAAAACCCGGATCGCCGAGTGGATGAACTCACCCGATCCCCGGGATACGCGCAACCTGTCCATCTTACTCGACTTCCAGCCCGTGCGGGGAGACCGCCGCCTGGCAGACAGCCTGCGCCGGCAGATTTTCCGGAGCTTCGCCGGCTCCCTGGCCGCGCGCCACATGCTAAGCTGCGACGACCATACTTTCGCCCCGCCCCTGGGGCTGCTGGGCTCCATCGTCACCGAAAAAAGCGGGCCCCGCAAGGGCCGGCTGAACCTCAAGACAGCCGGCATCGTTCACCTGGTAAACGGAGTGCGGCTGCTGGCAATCCAGAACCGGGTGGAAACCACCGCCACCCTGGACAGGATCGCCGACCTGGAGTCCATGCAGGTCGTGACGGCAACCGAGGCCGCCCAGCTCAGAACCAGTTTTGAAACCCTGATGTATTTCAGGGTGCGCGAAAACCTGAAAAAACACCGCCTGGGCCGGAAAGCGGACAACTACATCGACCCGCGCTCCCTGAGCCGGCACGAACGCCGCCGGCTAAAGGCCGCCCTGGCCGTGGTGGTCCGCTTCCAGAAACGGATCGAAAGCGATTTCAAGGTCCCCTGGATGGTGTTTTTCGGGGCCTGACCGGGAACTGTCCGATATGCGGTTTTTACATTTTTTCAAAGCGATGCGCATCCGCCACAAGCTGCTCATAAGCTACAGCCTGGCCTTTTTGATCGTCATAAGCCTGGGCAGCTTCATCATGTACTCCCTGCTGCGGCGCACGGTTCAGACCACCCTTGAGAGCGAGCTGAAAAATTCCACCGCCGCCCTGCTCAACATGGTCACCACGGCCGCCTCGGTCTCCATCAAGAACCACCTGCGGGCCGTGGCCGAAAAAAACCTCGACCTGGTGTGCTATTTCTACCGCCGTTACAAGGAGGGCGAAATGACCCTCGATCAGGCCAAGGACCGGGCCGCCGACCTGCTGCTGGCCCAACCCATCGGAACGACCGGCTATATCGCCGTGCTCGACAGCAGGGGCGTCCTGCTGGTCCACCCCAGGGCCGAGCTGGTGGGGGCCGACATCTCGCATCACGCTTTCGTCAAGAAAATGATCCGCAACAAGCAGGGATACCTGGAATACGACTGGCGCAACCCCGGTGAGGACAAACCCCGGCCCAAGGCCATGTATATGACCTACTTCGCCCCCTGGGACTGGATCATCACCGTCTCGTCCTACCGGGCCGAATTCAACACCCTGGTCAACGTGGACGACTTCCGCGACAGTGTCCTGGCCCTGCGTTTCGGCAAGAGCGGTTACGCCTTTGTCATCGACAGCCGGGGCAACGCCATCATCCATCCCAAGCTGCAGGGAATCAACATCCTGAAAAACAGGTCCCTGGCCCACGAGCCCCTGCGGACCATGCTCGGGCGCAAAAGCGGCAAGCTGGTCTACACCTGGCGCAACCCCGGCGAAGCAAAGGCCCGCAAAAAACTGGTCATCTTCAACTACCTGCCCCAGTACCAGTGGATCGTGGCCTCTTCCAGCTACCTGGACGAATTCTACTCGCCCCTGAACACCCTGGCCAAGGTGATTCTCTTCACCCTGCTGGCGTCCATGATTCTGATCCTGCCCATCTCTTTCTGGATAAGCAATTCCATCACCCAGCCCCTGGCCCGCCTCATCCGGCGCATGAACCGCGGATCGGGTCCCGAGCCCCTGCCGCCCCCCCAGCACAGGGACGAAATCCAACAGCTGACCCATTACTTCGATCTTTACACCCGGCGGCTGGAAAGCTACAGCCGTTCCCTGCAGGCCGAAATAGCAGAGCGCCGCCAGACCGAAGAAGCCCTGCGCATCAGCCAGGAACGCTACCGCTCGGTCATGGAGGCGGCCCCGGACCCCATCATCGTCTACGACATGCAGGGCCGGGTGATCTACCTCAACCCGGCTTTCACCCAGGTATTCGGCTGGAGTCTGGAACAATGCCGGGACAAGAGGATGGACCACTTCGTCCCCCCCGACAGCTGGCGGGAGACCAGCTGCGGCCTGAAGGCCATCGCCGCCGGCAAACCGGTTTACAGCCTGGAGACCCGCCGCTTCACCAAAAGCGGCAAGATCCTGGATGTCAGCATCCGGGGCTCGGTCTACCGGGACGCCCGGGGCCGGCCCCTGGGCTCGGTCATCATCCACCGCGACGTGACCGCCCTCAAAAGGCTGGAAAGGGAGCTGCTGGACACGGGCGACCGCGAGCGGCAGAAAATCGGCCAGGACCTGCACGACGACCTGGGACCCCACCTGATAGGAATCGAAGGGCTGGCCAAAGTCCTCAGCAAGGCCCTCAGGGACACCGAACCGCAGCAGGCCATGTTCGCGGCCAGGATCGCCGGACTGCTCAAAGACGCCATCGCCAAGACCCGCCGCCTGGCCCGGGGACTCTGCCCGGTCTACTGGGTCGACCACGGCCTGGCACCCGCCCTGGAGGAGCTCGCCGCCAATACCGAGGCCATCTTCGGGCTGAAATGCACTTTCCGGGGCGACGGCCAGGTCCTTATCAGCGATCACCTGGCGGCCACCCATATCTTCAGGATCATCCAGGAGGCGGTCCACAACGCCGCCCGGCACTCGGGAGCCGACAAGATCGAAATCCGCCTCTTGCAGGAAAAAGGGAAAATCGTCGTCACCGTGGACGACAACGGCTGCGGAATACCTTCCGAGCCCGAATCGGACGGGATGGGGTTGCGGATCATGGGGTTTCGTGCCAAGATGATCGGGGCCAGCCTGGAGATAAAGCGCCGCGGGCCGCGGGGAACCGCGATCCGGCTCGTGCTGGCGCCCGATGCGGCCATAAACGCGAGGTAAAACGACAACCGGGGCCGGGTTAGTGAACGAAAAGAAAAAAATCCTCATCGTCGAAGACCACCCCATATTCCGCTGGGGCCTGCGCGAGCTGATCAACCAGGAAACCGACATGATGGTCTGCGCCGAGGCAGAAACCGTCTCCCGGGCCTGGAAGGCCATCGGCGAAACCGGGCCCGATCTGATCATCGCCGACATCACCCTGAAAGACAGCGACGGCATAGATCTGGTCCACCAGGTGATGGCCTACGACCGGCACCTGCCGGTACTGATCCTGTCCATGCACGACGAACTGCTGTACGCCGAAAGGGCCATCCGGGCCGGCGCCCGCGGTTACATCATGAAACAGGAGGCCATGGAATCGGTGGTCACCGCCGTCAGGCACGTGCTGGCCGGCAGGATATATCTCAATGAAAACGTCAAGGAACACATCCTGATCCATCTTGCCGACCGCCCCCGCTACAGCGACCAGGACGTTTCCGAACTTCTCAGCGAACGGGAGCTTGAAGTTTTCCGGCTCATCGGACGCGGTTTCACCACCCGCGAGATCGCCGTCAGGCTCCACCTGAGCATAAAGACCATCGGTACCTACCGGGAGCGGATCAAGGAAAAACTGCGTCTCAAACACGCCAACGAACTGGTCCGCTGCGCCGTCCAATGGGACAAGACCGGCCGCCTGTCATGACCGGTCGCCGCCAGCCAGCCGAACCAAAGAGATCCCGCCTGTCGCCCCGGCCCCGGGGCAAGGCCCCCTGCCGCCCCTCAACCCCCGCCGCCCCTGCCGGCACATGCCCCGCCTAGGCGATTTACCTACACGAGTGTAGGGTCAAGCTCCTCCATATGTAGTCTTTTGACCTGACATCAAAATCAGTCGGCAACCGATTGTAAAATATCCGCCGGTCTCCTAAATCCGGTTCATTGATTGGAAGGGTTTCTTGTATCCGAACGAACGCTCAGTCTTAAACGTCGTCTCCCGGAGGTTTTGGCAGGTGCCGGCCCGCCCGCAAACGACAATCCAGCCCATGGAGACAGCCTGTATCCGGGCCGGGTCTGCGGGCCGTCCTCCGGAAGGCGGCAATCTGTTTGTAAACTTTCACCGCCATTGAATTCTTGGCTCGTTCCAAGCATTCCCGGGTCAGAAAAGAAAGGAGATCCAATGCAGCACAACATGACAGACTATGACAAGGAGTATGCCGAGTTCAAATGGGAAGTGCCGGAATACTTCAATTTCGCCGGCCAGGTAATCGACAAGTGGGCCGAAGATCCCGACAAGCTGGCAATGCTCTGGGTCGACGACGCCGGAACGGAGATAAGGAAAACCTTTGCCGACATCAGCAAAGCCTCCAAGAAGCTGGCCAACGTCCTGGCCGCCGAGGGAATCAAGCAGGGAGACGTCGTCATCGTAATCCTGCCGCGCAACATCGAATGGTGGGAAATCTTCACCGCCTGCATCCGCATGGGAGCCGTGATCGCGCCGGGCACAACCCAGCTGACCTCCAAGGACATCGAGTACCGGGCCAACAAGGCCGAAGCTGCCTGCATCATCACCAACCACGAGATAGCGGCCAAATTCGAAAAGGTGGCCGGCAAGTGCCCGACGGTAAAGACCCGCATCGTCATCGAAAAACCGCGCGACGGCTGGATTTTCTACACCGACGCGGTGGAAGCGGCCCCGGACCGGTTCGAAACCGCCAAGACCCGCAGCGACGACAACTGCATCGTCTACTTCACCTCCGGGACCACCGGCTTCCCCAAGATGGCCCTGCACACCCATGCCTCGTATCCCATCGGCCACATAGTGACCGGCAAGTACTGGCTGGACCTGAGACCCGAAGACATGCACTGGAACGTCTCGGATACCGGCTGGGCCAAGGCGGCCTGGAGCAGTTATTTCGGCCCGTGGAACATGGGATCGGCCCAGTTCATTCATCACACCGACCGCTTCGATCCCCAAAAGACCCTCGAGCTGCTGTCCAAATACCCTGTAACGACCATGTGCGGCGCGCCCACCATCTACCGCATGCTGGTGCTCCAGGACCTGAGCGCTTACAAGTTCCCCCACCTGAGACATTGCGTGGGCGCAGGTGAGCCCCTGAACCCGGAAATCATCGATGTCTGGGAAAAGGCGACCGGCTGCATCATCCGCGACGGCTACGGCCAGACCGAGACCGTGCTGCTTTGCGGCAGCTTCCCGTGTCTGGAGCCGCGCTTCGGCTCCATGGGCAAGCCGAGCCCCGGTTTCCATCTGGCGGTCATCGACGAGGAGGGCAAAGAGCTTCCGCCCGACACCGAGGGCGACATCGCCGTCAAGGTGGAGCCCGAAAGGCCGGTGGGACTGTTCAAGGAATACTGGAAAGAGCCCGAAAGAACCGCCGCCACCTACCGCAACGGCTGGTACCTGACCGGCGACCGGGCCTACGTGGACGAGGACGGTTACTTCTGGTTCGTGGGCCGGGCCGACGACGTCATCCTGACATCCGGCTACCGCATCGGGCCCTTCGAGGTGGAAAGCGCCCTGATCGAGCATCCGGCCGTGGCCGAATCGGCGGTGGTCGCCAGCCCGGACGAAACCCGCGGCGAGGTGGTCAAGGCCTTCATCATCCTGGCCCCCGGTTACAGCCCCGGCGACGAGCTGATCAAGGAACTCCAGGATCATGTCAAGAAAGTCACCGCTCCCTACAAGTATCCGCGCAAGATAGAATTCGTCGACGCCCTGCCCAAGACGGTCAGCGGCAAGATCCGGCGGGTCGAGCTGCGCGACAAGGAGTGGGGCCGCGGATAAGGCTCGCAATGCGGCCGCGGGCCTCGACCGTTCGCGGCCGCTCCTTAACCACCAACAAGAGAGGGAGGAGTGTGAGGGCATGAAAGAAAAACTCTACCGCAAGGAAATCTGGATCACGGTGATCTTTTCGATCCTGTTGCTCCTGATGGGCCATTCGGCGTCCATCTTCGTCTTGTTCCCCAGCCTGCAGACCGGGACCCTGTGGGGATTTCCCACCCAGTACATCGTGCCGATCCTGCTGGGCTGGTTCGGCCTGGCCGCCGTCTGCCTGGTAATGGCCCTGGTCTGCAACCGTTTCGACGACGACATGGAAGAATACGCCAGAAGCCAGGAAAAAAAGAAAGCCACTGTCAAAGAAAATTAAACACAAGGGGGAACAATGCCTGCTGAATATGCTTTGCCAAATGTCTGGATCGGCATCGGAGTGGTCATGGCGCTCTTTGCCGTTTTCTATTACGTGGGCTGGTGGGCCAGCCGCAAGACAACCAGTGACGAAGATTTCTACGCCGCCGGTTTTTCCATCGGACCGGTTACCAACGGGCTGGGCATGGCCGCCACCTGGGCCAGCCTGGCCACCTTCCTGGGGGTTATCGCCCTGATCCAGAAACTCCAGGTGCCGTTTGTCTACCTCTGGATCCAGTGGTCCATCTCGATCCCGCTGCTTACCCTGCTCTACGGCACCAGCCTGCGCCGGATGAAGGCCTTTACCCCGGCCACCTTCATCCAGGCCCGCTACGGCAACGCCTGCACCGTGGTCATAGTCTGCTGGATGACCCTGATCATGGTGATGTACGCCCTGGGCCAGATGATCGGCCTGGGCCGGGCCTTCGAGCTGCTCTTCGGCGTGCCCTACAACACGGCCCTGGTGGTGGCCGGAGCGGCCACGGTGGGATTCATCACCCTCGGCGGCATGTACGGAGCTTCCTACAACGCCGCTTTCCAGATGATCGTCATGACCATCGCCATGATCGTTCCCCTGGGAGCCATCATGAAGGCCATGGGATCTTCCGGATGGTGGTTTCCGCCGCTGGCCTACGGCGACATGGTGCCCAGCATGCTGGAAAAGATTCCCACCTTCTTCGACATGAAGTACGATTTCCGCTGGTACTTCGCCCTGATCCCGGCCTTCACCCTGGGGCCGGTGGCCCTGCCCCACCTGGCCATGCGGGTCTTTACCTCTTCCAGCGTCAAGAGCGCCCGCTGGGCCGTGGTCTGGTTCGTGATCTTCCTGGGCCTGCTATTTTCCGGCTGCTACGCCGCCGGTTTCGCCGGTAACTACTTCACCGCCACAACCGGCAGGGTCATCGCCAAACCGGATCAGACCATACTGATCCTCAACGTCTTCTACAACCCGACCCTGGTGGCGGCCTTCGTCATGGGCGGGGCCCTGGCGGCCGGCCTTTCAACCATCGGCGGCAACCTGATGGCCATCGCCGGGCTGGTGGGCAACGACCTGATGGGCGTGATCGCCCCCGACATGGACACCAAGAAAAAGGTCAAGTGGGGCTACGTGGCCCTGGCCATGGGTGGCGTGGCCGCCATCCTGCTGGCCTTCAAACCGCCCAAGTTCCTGGTTACCAGCATTCTCTGGGCCTTCGGCCTGCTGGCTACCACCGCCACCCCGGGCATCCTGCTGGGCGTGTGGTGGAAAGAGGCCAACAAGCTGGCCCTGATCGTCTCCTCCATCTTCTGCGGCCTGCTGTTTATCGTCATCTCGCCCCACGTGTTTCCGAGCATCTGCATCGGCAAGGGCCTGCCGGCCAAACTCGGCATGGCCGGCGGCATGGTGACCGTGCCGCTTTCCTTTGCCATGTTCATCGTGCTTTCCATCGTCTTCAACCGGGTCAAGGCCCTGGAAGCCTATGCTCCCACCCTGGCCGACAAGCAGGTGATCGACAGGATCCACGGCTGGGCGGACGAATACGACGAAAGCCGTTACAACGGCATTACCTGGCCCCTGGTGGTTGCGGCCGTGTGCATGGTCGTCTTCTTCTGGGGTCTCAAGCCCTGGTAGCAACACCGTTGTTGGCCCCCCTTTTTTGAGCCGACACCGACCGGCACCGGTCCCGCGGCAGGCAAACCGCGGGACCGGTGCCCACAAAAAACTGGAATGAAAAATGAAATACTTTCTTCACATGCGCAGGGTGCTTGCCTGCCGCGCTCCCGACGGCATGCGCGACAGCCTTTCCATCTGGTACTGCGGACTGAACGTCCTGGTGGCCGGCCTGCTCTACTCGGCCACGGTCCTGGCCCTGGGAAGCAGGGTGACGGGCGGCGGCGTCTTCAATCCCTGGATGATCCTGGCGGCCGGAATAGTAACGGCCTACTTCGTCCACGCCGGGGCGGCCCTGATGGTCTGGGTGTTTTGCAAGGGAATCGGCGGAACCCAGCAGTTTTTCCCCATCTACCTCAACATGGGCATCGCCTTTGCCGCCCTCTGGCTGCCGGCCCCCGCCCTTGCCGCCCTGCAGATCGTCTCAACACCCCTGCTATCGGCCTTTGCCCTGGCATCGGCCGCTTACGCCGTCGCGGTCATGGTGACCTCGATTGCCGCGGTGGTCGATCTTTCCAAGTTTCGGCTTGCGCTGGCCATGTCGGCCACGTTAATCTACCTGGGATGCTTCATCTACCTGTGGACCTAACCCAAGGAGGCTAAGATGTCTGGCAACCCCATCGTCACCGAGCGCCAAGAGGCCGTGGGCATCATCATCCTCAACCGGCCCGAAGAGAAAAACACCTTCAACGTCGAGTTCGCCCAACAGCTCAACGCGGCCCTGAAGGACTTCGACCGCGACGACGATATCCGGGTGGTGGTCATCCGGGCCGCCGGCAGGCATTTTTCAACCGGTATCGCCCTCGATCAGTTCCGGGACAAGGATCACCGCCAGTACCGCGAGCTTATCCGGCTGATGGACAGCCACAACCACACCATCGCCCGCATGAAAAAACCGGTCATCGCCATGGTGCATGGTTACGCCGTGGCAAACGGCGCCGGACTCGTCTTTGCCTGTGACATGGCCGTGGCCGCCGAAAGCGCCAAGTTCGGCACAACTGCCATCAACGTCGGCCTGATCTGCCTCGGCCCGGCCGTCCCCCTTTCCCGCCTGACCAGCCGTAAAAAAGTCCTGGAGATGGTCCTGACCGGAGACATCATCCCGGCCGATGAGGCCCTCCGGCTGGGCCTGGTCAACAAGGTGGTCCCGGACGAAGAACTCGAGACGGCCACCATGAGACTGGCAAAAAAACTGGCCGCCAAAAGCCCCCTGGCCCTCCAGATCGGCAAGCAGGGCATCTACGCCATGGACGAAATGCCCTACCACCGGGCCCTGGACCACCTGAGCGAGCTTTTCGCCAGCCTTTGCAGCACCGAAGACGCCAAAGAAGGCCTCGAGGCCTTCAGCCAGCGCCGCCAGCCGCAATGGAAGGAAAAATGAGCTCCGGGGCGGCTGCCGATCCTGACAGCCTGCTCTTTGCGGCTTACAAAACGGCCCAAACCGCCGCCGACGGCGGCGACCCGCGCGCCGTGTGCGAAGCGGCCGCCTCTTCGATCATCTCCCTGACCAAGGCCGCCGGAGCCGCTGTCCACCGGGCCGGCGAGACCCGTGACCTGCTCTGCCTGGCGGCCCGCAATCAGAACATTCGGCATCAGATCGAAGCCATCACCGGCGCCAGCCGGGACTGCCGGCGCCGATATTGTTTTCAGCCCCTCGAAAAATGCCTGCAGCCAGACGCCGAAGGCCGGCTCCGGGCGGACGGACCGGTTACCGCACAGGCCTGCCTGCCTTTCGAGCTTGGGCCTGACCGGCCCATGGTGATGCGCCTTTTCTTCACCGCCCGGAACCTGCCCCGGACGGCAGAGCTCGAATCGGTATGCCGCAACATCCAGCTGTTGTTCGACATCGCCCAGGTCTGCATGCGCCAGCGGCGCTGCCTGCAGGCCATCGACCGGGCCGGGGCCCGGATAACATCCGGCCAGACTGCCGCCGAGATCGTCAAGGCTACGGTCGATCACGTGACCGCGGCCCTGAACGCCAGGGGCAGCATCTTCTGGATCCTGGATGTGGATGCACGCCAGGTGGTGACCTGCCTGAGCAGCGGTTTTGCCTACCAGAGCCTGCTCAAGGTCGATTACCCGGCCCTGAACAAAATTTTCGCCTTCGAGGCCCTGAAGCCGGTGGTAATCGAGGATGCGCGTTACGATCCGCGCATCCCCAACCTGGAACGTTTCGGCAAGAAAAGGGTGGTTGCCCTGGCCGGCTTCCCGGTTGCCATCGGCAGGACCTACCTGGGCCTGCTGGCAATCTACTTCGGCGGCCGGCGCAGCCTGGCATCCCATGAACAGGAGTTTGTGGCCTCCATGGCCCAGCAGGCCTCCATGGCCCTCAGGGCCACCCTGTACGACCTTCAGGACGGCACGGACACCCTGCGGCGCACCGTGGCCGGCATGGCCGCCGCCATCAAGGCCAAGGACGACCTGACCCATGCCCACAGCCTGCGGGTTGCCCGCCTGGCCAGGTGGACGGCCGAGGCCATGGGCCTTTCGGCAGATCAGGCCCAGACCATTCACCACGCCGGCCTGCTCCACGACATCGGCAAGATCGGGATCACCGACCAGGTCCTGGCAAGCCTGGGCTGCCTGGACAAGCGGCAGATGCGCCAGCTGCGCCGCCACCCCGAGATCGGCGCCGACATCCTGTCCCGCCTTCCGGGCACGGAAAAGCTGGTCCCACTGGTGAAACACCACCATGAGCGCTACGACGGCAAGGGGTATCCCGACGGCCTCAAGGGTGACGCCATTCCCCTGGGGGCCAGGATCCTGGCGGTGTGCGACGCCCTGGAAACCATGATCCACGGCCGGCCCAACATGCCGGCCTGCAGCCTTTCCCGCAGCCTGGAGCAGCTTGGCGCCGGGGCAGGCACCCGCTTCGACCCCCGGGTCGTCTCAACCGTGACGGCCGGTCTTGAAAACAATCCCGGCCTTGCCGGCCGCGGTCCCGCAACGGCAGGCAGGGCAGCCGGACCGGACCGCAACAAAAAGCAAAAGCCCGGACGTCCCTGGTTCGACCTGCCGCCCTCTTTCTGACCACCTCCCCGGCCCGGCAGACACGGCCGTGCGGCCTGCCGGCCGCCTGACACGAGCCCCGGCCCCAAAACAGCTCTTGACATGGGGCCGGCAGCTCAATATTTTACCTAACGACCGGTCGGTAACTTCCGGCTCCGGGGAGCGACTGCATGACCGCCATGAAAAACACCATCACCAAAGCCGCCATCGACCTTTTCTTCAAAAAAGGTTACTACGCCACCAGTATCAGTGAAATCGCCCGGGCCTGCGGCATACAGAAAGCCAGTATCTACTACCACTTTGCCAGCAAGGAAGACCTGCTCTTTAGCATCATGCACGACACCATGGCCGCCCTGACCGATTACCTGCGCCGCAACCTGGAGAAGGTCAACGGCATCGAGGAACGGATGCGCCGGGCGGTACGCTGCCATGTCCGCTTCCACCTGGAGCACCAGAAGGAAACCTTCATCGCCAGCAGCGAACTGCGCGGTCTCTGCAACCGGAACTACCTGCAAATCGTCGCCATGCGCGACGAGTACGAGGAAATCTTCCAGGAGCTGATCGCCGCCGGCACCAGACAGGGCGTGTTCGCCCCCTGCGATGTCAAGATCCTTTCATACGCGATACTGACCCTGTGCACGGCCGGGGCCTTCTGGTTCAAGCCCGGCGGCCGGCTGACAGTGGACGAAATAGCCGCCATCTATGAAAACTTCATCATCAGCGGCCTGAAACAGGGCCGGATCGAGCGGCTTTCCGCGTAACACCATCTGAAGGAGGCAAGCGTGGATTACGATCTTACCCGGGAACAGGAAATGATCCGCAAGGAGGTCCGCCGGTTCGCGGAAAAGGAAATCGCGCCGGTGGCCCAGGAACTGGACGAAAAGGAGGAGTTTTCGCCGCAGCTTACCCGCAAGATGGGTGAAATCGGCCTTTTTGGCATGTTCGTGCCCGAAAAGTACGGCGGCCAGCAGATGGACTACGTTTCCTACATCATCGCCGTGGAAGAGATCGCCAGGGTGGACGGCTCCCAGGCCGCCACCATCGCCGCCGGCAACTCCCTCGGGATAGGCCCCATCTATTACTTCGGAACCGGGGAACAAAAACGCAAATACCTGCCCAAGCTGTGCGACGGCCGGGCCCTGTGGGGCTTCGGTCTTACCGAGCCCACCGCCGGATCGGATGCCGGCGGCAGCAAGACCACGGCGGTGCGCGACGGCAACCAGTGGGTGATCAACGGTTCCAAGATCTTCATCACCAATGCGGCCAGCGAAATCTCCCTGGGGGTAACGGTCCAGGCGGTGACCGGCACCCGGCCCAACGGCAAGCCGGAGTATACCTGCTTCCTGGTGGAGCACGGCACACCGGGCTTCAAGGCCGTGGCCATGAAAAGGAAGATGATGTGGCGGGCCTCCAACACGGCCGAGCTGTACTTCGACGATGTGCGCATACCGGCGGAAAACATCCTCGGCAAACAGGGCGACGGTTTCCACCAGATGCTCAAGACCCTGGACGGCGGCCGGCTTTCCATTGCCGCCATGGGCCTGGGCGGGGCCCAGGGGGCCTACGAGCTGGCCCTCAAGTATGCCCGCAAAAGGGAGCAGTTCGGCCAGCCGATTTCCAAGTTCCAGGCCGTGGCCTTCAAGCTGGCCGACTGCGCGGTGCAGATCGAGTGCGCCCGCAACCTCCTCTACAAGGCCTGCTGGCTCAAGGATAGGGGCCGGCCCTTCGAACTGCACGCCGCCATGGCCAAGCTGTACTGTTCCGAGACCATGGGCCGGGTGGTGGACCACGCCGTCCAGATCCACGGCGGATACGGGCTGATGAAAGACTACGACGTGGAGCGTTTCTACCGCGACCAGAAACTGCTGGACATAGGCGAAGGCACCTCCGAGGTCCAGCGGATCGTGATATCCAGGCACATCGGGTGTTGAACAAACCAAGGAGAGGATGATCATGGCTGACGATATTCTTTTAAGGCAAGACAAGGACGGAGTGGTGCTGCTTACCCTCAACCGGCCCCAGGTGATGAACTCCCTCAACTTCGCCCTCCTGCACGCCCTGGGCGAGGCGGTGGAATCGATCCGTTTCGATTCCAGGGTACGGGTGGTGATAATCACCGGTGCCGGCCAAAAGGCCTTCTGTACCGGGGCCGACCTCAAGGAAAGGGCCACCCTGACCCCGGAACAGGTCAAGCAGTACATCTTCACCATCCGCGACCTTTTCACCCGCATCGAGAACCTGCCCAAGGCGGTCATCGCCGCCGTCAACGGCCACGCCTTCGGCGGCGGCACCGAGCTGGCCCTGGCGGCAGACATCCGCATTGCCTCTGAAAACGCCACCCTGGGGCTTACCGAGACCCGCCTGGCCATAATTCCCGGCGCCGGCGGCACCCAGCGCCTGCCGCGCCTGGTGGGCAAGGGCAAGGCCAAGGAGCTGATCTTCACCGGCCGCCGGGTGGGAGCCGCCGAGGCCCTGGAAATCGGCCTGGTCAACAAGGTCTGCCCCCGGCAAAAGCTGATCGACGAGTGCCGCGCCATGGCCGCCATGATCTGTGAAACCGGGCCCATTGCCATCGAGCAGGCCAAGTACGCCATCAACTACGGCCTGGAAACGGACCTGAACACGGGCCTGGCCATAGAGTCAAACGCCTACTGGGTATGCATTCCCACCGAAGACCGGCTCGAAGGCCTGGCCGCCTTCCGCGAAAAACGCCGGCCCAATTACAAAGGAAAATAGACAGAACAACTGAAAAAAAGGAGTACGCCATGACAGAATACGATTACTGGAAGATATTTCCGCGCATGCCGCGCAAGGTCACCATCGGCGACATAACCATCCGCGACGGATTCCAGCACCTGGAAAAATTCATCTCCACCCGGGCCAAGATCTTCTACCTGGAAGAGCTGATCTTCGCCGGGTGCCGCAACATCGAGGTGACCAACCTGGGCAACCCGTATCTCATGCCCCAGTTCTCGGACGCAGACGAACTGTTCAAGCACCTGCGCTCGGACCGTTTCAAGCAGCGCTGCCGGCGCAAGGGGGTGGACTACGACGAGATCGTACTGACCGCCATCACCATCCGGGAGCCGGCGGTGGACCGGGCCATCCGTCTCAAGGAACAGGGCATCGGACCGGACCGGGTCCTGATGATGGTCTCCACCGAGGAAGAACATCACTTCGCCAACTCGGGCACCACCCTGCCGGCCTACTGGAAAGAGGCCGAACGCTGCATCCGGAAATGCCACGACGCCGGAATCAAGATGTGCGGCACGGTCAGTACCATCTGGGGCAGTCCCATAGGCGGAGCCACGCTGCTGGAAGACGCCGTGGAATTCACCAAGCGCTGGCTGGAGATCGGGGCCGACGACATCGAGCACGCCGATCATGACGGCAGCGCCTCGGCCCCGGAAGTCTACCGCTACTTTTCCATGATCATGGACGCCATACCCCATCCCGAGCTCCACATCGCCCACTTCCACGAAACCAAGCGGGTGGCCTCGGCCTCGGTCCTGGCGTCCCTGCAGGCGGGCATCGCCCACTTCGAAGCCACCCTGGGCGGAATGGGAGGCCAGCCGGCCAACTTCCTGGACGACTGCCCGGTCAAGGGCACCGGCGAATACTATTACGAAGATCCCCGCTACGTGGGGCTGGTGTGCCTGGAAGACCTGCTGGTCCAGATCGACGAAATGGGTATCGAGCACGGATACGACGTGGACCGCATCCTCTGGCTCGGCCGCCAGATGGAAAAAACAGTCGGCCAGCGCCTCCGGTCCGAGGCGGTCATCAACGGCCGCACCCTGAAAGAAGGCCATCCCAAGTTCGCCCGGCCGGGGCTCAAGCCCCTGAAGGAAAAGTTCGGCGAAAAACCGGGCCAGAAACTGCCGGCCGACTGGGCGCCGGAGGCGGTCCTGCCGGAAAAATACAGGTAGACACGATCCCGGCGGCCGGTTTATAAAGCCCGTCATACGCTCGACGACCTTCGCAGATCCTGAATCGAGCGTTGCAAAATTCGGTTTCAGCGCCGGTCGCCTCGCATCTCCGGCAAGCCTGGAAAAAATGCTCAGCTCAGGAAAAAACAGGCGGGGCCTGCCCCCGCCTGAAAGCCGAAACCATGATGGAAAATCTTGCCACCTGTGTCCATCCCGAGGGCCGTTTTAGCTGGGAAGTCCACAAGCCCGGGTTCAGGGTCGCCAACCTGCGGAAGGAGGACTTTCTTGCTCCTGTCGGTTATCTCGATGGCCGGCCCATTTCCAACCAGGCCAATTTTCCGCCCGGCGACGTGGAAGTCCCCCGGGCCGACTGGATCTATGAGATCCGCAATCCCTTCGGCTTCAAAGGGGCCACCTATATCGGCAAGAAATGGGCCGATGCCCGGGCGGCCGATCCTGATCTGATCGGCCTGCCCCCGCCGGCCCGGGTCTCCTTCCACCAGTGCCTGGAAAAAGCCCTGGGCCGGCAGGCGTCCGCCGGTCTGCTGGAAAAAATCTTCGCCCTGCTGCCGGCTCCGCTCAAGACGGCCCTGGCGACCACCTCCACCGACAGCCGCGACCTGACACGCCTGGCAGAGGGCGCGTGCCGTTTTTACCGCCGGGCTCCGGGTTCGCCGCCCGAGGCCCTGGTATACGTTGACAGGGGAGAAAAAGGACCCGGGCCGGAAATACACGACCATCTCCTGTTCGAAGCCCTGGCCAACAATCCCCACCTGCCGGACCAGTACAAGCTGGCCATGGTGCTGCGGCCGGGAGTCCAGGGAAACAGCCCCATAGTGGGTGAATTCAAGGACGGCTCCAGTCACGTCTTCGAGTACCTGCGGGCCAACTCCTACATCCCCTGGGGCCATTACGCCGCCAACATGGCCCATGACAGCATCCGTTACAGCATGGCGAGCCTGAAGGTCGCCGACATGCTGGGCATGCGTCACCTTTATTACCAGCGCACCTACCTGCGCCTGGCACGGGCCCTTTCCATCAGCGCCGACACCAGGAGGCGGCCCCTGGAATCGGCCGAACTGGACAGGCTCCAGGAACGGATCAGCCGGGCTCTGGCAGATCCCGGCAAGGCCTCCGGTCTGCCCTTCAAGGCCACCTTGTGGGGATGGAACTACGGGTTCGACTTTGCCCCCAGCGGTTACCGCCTGCACGCTTCCCACCAGCAGATCCACCAGCAGTACGCCATGGTGCCGGCACAATCCGCCTGCTATTGCTGCGGAGACCTGGTTCAGCAATTTGTCACCGATTATCGCAGACAGACCGGAAAAGGGTTTTTCGAAGCGTATTTTCAGGCCGTTGCTTCCAACAGGCGCCTGGACGGCCGGCAAGACCTGCCGGCCGACCTGGTGGTGCATGCCGACAGCCGGGCGATGCTGATGGTGCCCAAGGCCCAGACCTCCCAGTGGGAACTTCAGCTTGTCTGCCGCCGGGCGGTGGGCCACATCGCCGAGGCCGACGCGTCTGACCGCCGCAGCCTGGACAAGGGGCTTTTCCTGGCCATGAAGATCCTGACCGCCATGGGGGCCAGGATGATAACCGTCCTGGAGTACTCCCGGCCCTTCCGGGCCCGGGATCATGACCAGCGCCTGATGTACGTCTTTTTGCCACGGCTGCCCCAGTCGCCGGGGGCCTTCAGCGAAGCCCAGCTCCGGTGGATCAACGGTCACTATCCAGAGGATTTCGCCCGGGCCTGCCGCCGCCGTCTCGGCGCGGCCCTCGGCCAGTGGCAGGCCGGAAGCGGTGATGCGGAAAACCGCTCCCCCATCTAAAAAAAAGACGGCTTGCAGGAAAAATCAGAAACGGTAATTGAAGCCGGCCGTAATTTCGACAGATTCCCAGTTGACCTCGTTGAGCATGGTCTCAGCCCGGCTGCCGTCTGTCAGAAAGACCCGGTCCACGCCGGAATCGGTGTGCCACTTCTGGTACTGGCCGGCAAGGGAGAAATCCCAGTTGAATCTGAAACCGAACAGCCACTGGAGGCCCAGGACCAGGCCGCTGCCGGTCGTGTCGTGCTCAAAACTCTTGGGGTGCTGGAAATCGGACCGCAGGTTCCAGTCGGCCTCGGCGTAATAGTCGGCCCAATGGTACTCGGCGGTGAGCAAAAAGCGCGTCTCCCGGCCTTTTTTCCTTTGCTCCGGGGTATTGAAGATAAGGTCGAAGCCGATCCAGGGTCCGTTCCAGCGGGCCTGGTAGGTGCTGTTGAGCCCGGCGAAAGACCCCGTGGGCGGAATGACCTGCCGGCCGTCCGTGATCCGCAGGTTCTGCTTGTGAACCGAATAGCCCAGCATGGGCGCAAGGCGGCAGTAATCGGTGCCGAAAGTAAACGCCCATCCCAGGCCCAGGGACCCGTCCCAGACTTCGTCGTCTGCGGAAAGATTGATACTGCGGGAAAACTCCGATGTGCGGTTGTCGCCGGCATAGTCCGAATCGCGGTTGTCCCCGTCAACGATCCAGCCGAAATCGACCCGGCCCCGGATGTAAAACTTGCCATCGACCACCGCCCGGCCCTGAAGCTTGACCTGGACGATCTGCAGGTCGGACCATTCCAGCTCGGACAGGATGTTGGGGTTGGTCCCACTGCTGCTGCCGGCAATGTTCCAGTCCAGGTTGTCATGCCGGTATCCCACAGCCGCCTGCAATTCGGCTTGAACCTGCCGGCCTTTGCGCGCCACAAGCTTTTCCGCGGTTGCCGTCGCCGGGAGCACGGCATACACCGCAGCCAAAAACACCAGGATCGGTCCTGCACTTCCGGACATAAAACACCGCAACATGGGCAGTCTCCTTTCGCAACCGGGCCGGCCGGAAACCACAACCGGGCCGCCAAGAAAAAGCAAGAGAAAGAAAATCGTCTGCCGGTGGCTCTATATCCGAAGGCAAGGCGGGCCGGAAGCTCGGGATTCAGCGCTTTTGCGCAGCCCACGCCCGGCTTTTTCCCTTCAGCCGGGCATCCTGCGCTTGTCAGGGTCAACAATAGTAGATATCAGGGCAAAAGGCCACCTTGAATTATATCGGCAGGCTCGATGAGGAAATGAGATATAAAAAAAACCGGCCGGTTTACAGCTCGGCCGGCTTGCCGTGCCAGGCGCACCTCTGGCAGTACAGCTCGGTGTTTTCGTCGACAGTGCATTGATCGTCTGGCTCCACCGGCTGCAGCGAGCCTTCGCGCAGTTCAAAGACGCTCACGTCGAACTGGTCTTCCGGATTCTTGACATGGAACGAAATACATCCGCATACGGGACATGCCATGACATGGTCTCCTTTCTCTAACCCGCCCGGAGGATCAGCGTCTCCGGCAGGCTCGAAAATCGTTCAACCCGGGTAACAGTTTGCTCGATGGCGGCCCCCAAAGTCAAGACCCCATCAAGGTTGTTTTTTGATTTTGACGTTCTAATTGCCTGAAATCATTATAACCGGGAACAGCCCGGTCTGTTTTGCTTGACTTGACCATGCTTGTAACCTAATAATTCAGATACCTGTATTTTCCCTTTGGTTCCGTTGGCAAACATCACAAAAAAAAGGAACGCATATGCTACGTCGGGGGGCGCCTGCCGATCAGATGGGCCTGATGAAGGATCAGGATATTTTCCTGGAACGCCTGAAACTTTTGATTATTATGACAAAAGCCTATCTCAGGGGATATCCTCTGGGTGACCGCCGAAAGGCGGCCGTCATCGAAAACGCCAGATACATCTTTTACCGGGTGCTGCAGCTGCCCGCCGCAGAATCAGGGAAAAACACGGTGGAGCACCTTTTCAACCAGCGCGCCCAGCTGCTGGCCGTAATGGCCCAGTCCTTTGCTGAAGGCAACCCGGTAGGCGGCTTCCGGAAAAAAGCCATCGAGGAAAACGTCGCCTGGATCTGCCGTCATCTTGCCGAAGCCCTGGGTGTCAGCAAGATGGAGTTCCTGCAAGTAGCGTGAGGGATATCATCAAAGAAAACGTCAAAATCACGGTGGTGGACCACGATCGCCTGACACGGGAGTTCATCGTCAATGTGCTGATGTACTGTGTCAACCGCGAGGTACAGGGCCTGGAGCTGGGCAGCCAGCTGGCCGGAGATCCGGATGCGGCCCGGCAGCCCGACCTGGTCCTGGCCGAGGTCGCGCTGCCTGACATGAGCGGTTTCGAACTGTTGAAAAACGTCAAACGACAGCATCCCGAAACGGTCTTCGTCCTCATGTCGGACCGGCCCCGGGACGAAACCCGGGCCGCCCGCCTGGGGGCGGATGCCTTTCTGGCCAAGCCCTTCGGCATCCAGGACCTGTTCGACCTGGTGCAAAAATTCGTCGTGGGACAGCGCCGCTGACCCTTGCCTAAATTTCCCTTCCTTATGCGGCCATCCCCGGCTGCATCTTCGTAATGGTTCCATTTTGAAGCCGGCCGTGTTATTTGTTCTGAGTTTTGTAATCCTGCTTACGCCATCACGGCCCCCAAAGGGCGATGGCTCGACCTGAAAACCGACCGGATTGTTCCAGATGGGCAAAGTTCAACGCTCCAAGTTCATGCTTGCCGCAGGTTCGGGCCTGCTCCTGACGGCGGCCTTCCCCAAACTCCAGCAGGGCTGGCTCGCCTGGCTGGCATTGATCCCCCTGATCCTGGCCCTGAGACAGGCAGACGCCAGACAGGCTTTTTTTCTGGGCCTTACCTGCGGCCTGGCCCACTTCCTGACCCTGGTCTACTGGGTTATTCACAGCATGCATAACTACGGCGGCCTGCCCTGGGCGGTGGCCTTCCTGGTGCTTGTCCTGCTGGCCGCCTATCTGGCGGTTTACCCGGCCCTGTTTGCCGCCTGTCTGGTGCGGATTGCCGGAAGTCCCGGCCGTGTCCTTTGGCTGGCACCGGTCATCTGGGTGGCCATGGAATACCTCAGGTCCCGGGTGCTGACCGGGTTTCCCTGGGAGCTTACCGGCTACAGCCAGTACCGCTTCACCAGCCTGATTCAGGCGGCCGACCTGGCGGGCGTATACGGCGTATCGGCCCTGGTGGTCTTTGCCAACACGGTCCTGGCCATGGGCCTGCTGCACTGGACGGCAGTGCCCTGGCAGAAAGAAATCCCCGGCGCCCGCCAGACGGTCGCCGGCCTTGTTTCCCTGGCCCTGCTCTTTGGCGGCTTTCTGGCTTACGGCGCCTGGCGCCTGGCGGCAACCGGCAGGGCCATGGAAAATGCCCCCGCCGTCGTGGTGGCCGTCGTCCAGGGCAACGTGGACCAGGCCGTCAAGTGGGATCCCCGCTTCCAGGTTCTCACAACGGTCAAATACCGCGATCTTTCCCTGGTGGCCTCCCGCTCCCATCCGGACCTGATAGTATGGCCGGAAACGGCCACACCGTTTTTCTTCGGTGAAAACAGCGCCCTTACCCGCCTGGTAACCAACACCGTCACAGAAACAGGGGCTGCCTATCTCATCGGCAGCCCGGCCCGCAAGAAGGAAAAAGGCCATCAGGTCCTTTTCAACCGGGCCTACCTCCTGGACCCCGGAGCCAGGGTGGCCGGCACCTACGACAAGGTCCACCTGGTGCCCTTCGGGGAATACGTTCCCCTTAAAAAATGGCTCCCTTTCATCGACACCCTGGTGGCCCAGGTGGGCAATTTCCGGGCCGGGGTCCGCGGCAAAACCCTGTCCTGGGAAAAAGGCCCTATAGGTGTTCAGATCTGTTATGAAATAATCTTTCCCGGCCTTGCCCGGGCCATGGCAGCAAGCGGCGCCCGCCTGCTGGTCAACCTGACCAACGATGCCTGGTTCGGCACCACCAGCGCCGCCTACCAGCACTTTTCCATGGCGGTCTTCAGGGCCATCGAGACCCGCAGGGCCCTGGTGAGGGCCGCCAATACCGGGATCAGCGGTTTCATCGACCCGGACGGCCGCATCCGGGCCACGACCGACCTGTTCACCGCCAGAGTCCTTTGCCGTCCGGTTAGGCTGCTGGAAGGTCAAACGGTCTACACCCGCTGGGGAGACTGGTTCGCCATTATCTGTTTGACAATCACGCTTGCAGGAGCAATTATGCCCGCAATCGCAGGCTTCCGCAACGGACTGCGGCCGGAATCCGGCAGGTAGACAAGTCCGAAGCCGGCGGAAAACCGAATTCACGCCCAAACAGGAGGTGCATCCATGCCTTTCGAAGTAAAACAGACCATAAAGGACCTGCAGGCCAAACTCCTACAACTCGAGGACTGTCTTTGACCTTGCCGGCAAACGCAAACGGCTGCGGGAAATAGAAAAACAGATATCTGCCGAAAACTTCTGGGACAATCCCGACAAGAACAAAGAAATCCTCAAGGAAAGAACCCTGCTGGCCGGCCAGATAGACACCTTTGCCGGACTGAGCAAGGAGCTTGAGGACTGCAGCGTGCTGCTTGAGCTGGCCGTGGAGGAATCCGACGAAGAGACCCTGGCCGAGGTCCGCAGGCTGGCCGGGGACCTGGACAGAAAGGTCCAGAAGCTTTCCATCGACCTGATGCTCAGCGGCGACCAGGACGCCAACAACGCCATCGTTTCCATCAACGCCGGTGCCGGCGGCACCGAGGCCCAGGACTGGGCCGAAATGCTTTTCCGCATGTACAGCCGCTGGGTCGAACGCAGGGGGTTCACCTCCGAGATCATCGACCTGCAGCCCGGAGACGAGGCCGGTATAAAAAGCGTTACCTTCACCGCCAAGGGGCCGTATGCCTACGGCTATCTCAAGACCGAAAGCGGTGTCCACCGCCTGGTCAGGATTTCGCCCTTCAACGCCAGCGGCAAGCGCCACACCTCGTTCGCCTCGGTCTTCGTCTACCCCGAGCTGGACAACGAGATCGTGGTGGACATCGACGAAAAGGACCTGCGGATCGACGTCTTCAGGGCCAGCGGTGCCGGGGGCCAGCATGTCAACAAGACTTCCAGCGCCGTCCGCATCACCCACCTGCCCACCGGTATCGTGGTCCAGTGCCAGCAGGAAAAATCCCAGCACCGCAACAAGGACCTGGCCATGAAGGTCCTGAAGGCCCGCCTGTATCAGCTGGAAAAGCGCAAGCAGGAAGCCAAGATGCAGCAACTGCACGATAGCAAGGACGAAATCGCCTGGGGAAGCCAGATCCGCTCCTACGTCCTGCACCCTTACCAGATGGTCAAGGATCATCGCATCAACATGGAAATCGGCAACGTGAGCAGCGTGCTGGACGGAGATATAGATCCTTTCATGGAAGCGGTGCTGCTAAGCGGCAAGAGCTGATGAACCATGGCCGACATCGATCCGATTGCCGTCATCGAATCCTGCTGCAGGCCGGGCAGCCGGGCCCACGCCATCATCCTGGCCCACGGAATCCAGGTGCGGGACAAGGCCCTGGAAGTGGCCCGCGGCCTGGACCTGCCTCCGTCCCGGCTGGAATTCATCGCCCAGGCGGCCCTGCTCCACGATATCGGTATCATCGCAACGGCCACTCCCGAACTGGGATGCCACGGCAGCCTGCCCTATGTCTGCCACGGAGAGATGGGCGGCCGGATGCTGGAGGCAAGGCGGCTGCCGCAACACGCCCGTGTCTGCCGCACCCACGTGGGGGTGGGCCTGACGGCCAAAGAGATCACCGAGCGCGGCCTGCCCCTTGAGCCCCGGGACATGCTGCCCCTATCGCTTGAAGAGCAGATCATCTGCTACGCGGACAAGTTTTTTTCCAAAAACGGCGGCCGGCCCCGGGAAAAATCCCTCGAAGAGGTCGTCGCCGGCCTGCGCAGGTGGGGAACCGGCAAGGTGGAGCGCTTCCTGTCCTGGCATCGCGCCTTCGGCGGGCGGGACGGCGGCGGGAAAGTGTGAGCGCAATGGACAGGGATTTCAAGGACCGCTGCCTGAGAACGCGCCTGCGTTTCTACTTCATCACCGACCACGGCCCGGGATGCCCCGATCCGGTCAGGCAGGTGAAGATCGCCCTGGAGGCCGGGGCCACCGCGGTCCAGTACCGCAACAAGGCTTTCGTGCTGGGCGACTGGGACCAGGCCCGCGCGATCCGGAAGCTTTGCAAGCGGGCAGGGGCCCTCTTGCTGATAAACGACCATGTGCTGCTGGCAAAGGCCCTGGGGGCCGACGGCGTCCACCTGGGCCAGGGCGATTGCCCGCCCGGCTTGGCCCGCTCCATACTGGGGCCGGAGGCCATCGTGGGATTGTCTGTATCCAACCGGCAGGAGCTGGCCAAAAGCGACCTTGCCCCCTGCGATTACATCGGCAGCGGCCCGGTCTTTGCCACCTCCTCCAAGGCCGACGCCAAGCCGGTGCGCGGCCCGCAGGGCCTGGCCCGGGTGGTTGCCGCCTCGCCCCTGCCGGTTGTGGCCATCGGCGGAATAACCGCCGCCACAGCCGGTGAATGCCTCCGGCAGGGAGCCGCCGGTGTGGCCGTGATCAGCCACATCACCCGGGCCAAGAGCCCGGAAGCCAGGGCCGCCGCGCTGGCAAAGGCCCTGGGCGTCGAAAAACCGGCCTAGGGCCTCTGCCAGATGACCCTGGAAGCCGGCAGGCCGGCATCGATCAGGCCGTTTGCCCGGGCAAAGTCGGCAAACCGCTGCCAGCGGTCATTTTCCAGGACCTGGTTTTCGGCAAAGTAAGGCAGGGTCAGGCGGAAGGCGGCGGTTTCGATCCGGCGGTCGGCATCGGGCAGTTGCCTGAAGTAGGCCGCCAGGGCCCGGTCGGGATCCGCCTTTACCTTCCCGATGGCCTGCTCCACCACCTTTACGAAATTCGCCACCGCCCCGGCCTTCTGGGCCAGGACCCTGTCGCTGGAGACGAAGACCAGCTCGTCGTAGTCCGGAATGCCGTGCTTTTCCAGCTCGAAGTAGGACGTCTGAATGCCCTTGGCCGCCATGGTCACCGTCTCGTAAGTCTTGAATCCGCCCATGACGGCATCCACCTTGCCGGCCGCCAGGGACTGGGCGATGGCAAAACCGACGTTGACCGGCCGGTATCGGCAGATTCCGTTCAGCTTGGCAAAGGCGTCCAGCAAAACGTCCATCAGGCCGGCAACCGTGTAACCGATCCGCTTGCCGTCCAGGTCGGACGGTTTCTCGATCCCCTTGTCCCTGAGAAAGAGGATGGTGGTCAGGGGATGGCCCACCAGGCGCCCCACGGCCCTGACCTTCAGGCCCCGGGCCGCGGCCATGATGGTCTGGGGCTGGTAGGAAACGGCCAGGTCGACCTTGCCGGCGGCCACCAGCTTCAACCCGTCGGTGGTCTCCGACGGGCTCAGAATCTCAACATCCAGGCCGGCGGCCCTGAACATCCCCTGGTCCCTGGCAAGATAGAGGGGCAGGTGGTCCACGTTGGGAAACCAGTCCAGCATAAGCGACAGGTGCCGGCCGGCCAGGGCCCGGCCAGTAAAACCGAAAATCAGAAACAATGTGATCACAAAATAAAAAACCTTACGCATGGGGCAAGCTCCTTTCTTCTTTACTAACCAAAGGCCGGATTTGGGTCCCCTGGCCCATAACGTCCCTTCACTTCCAATATACCCAGCGCCGTTCCAGCAGTCCCACCAGGGCCCAGAGGCCCACTCCCATCAGCGACAGCCAGACGATGGCCGCAAAGACCAGGTCGACCTGGAGCCGGGCGTTGGCCTGGATCATCAGGTATCCCAGGCCCGCCTGGGAGCCCACCCACTCTCCGATCACCGCGCCGATGGTGGCCACCGAAACTCCCACCTTGAGCCCGGCGAAAAAGTAGGGCAAGGCCCAGGGCCAGTACAGGTAGCGCAACCGGCGGCCGAAAGAGGCCCCCATGAGGCGAAACAGGATCCGGTAGCCGGGATCGCAGCTCTTGAACCCTTCCAGCAGGCTGACGGTGATGGGAAAAAAGATTATCACCGCGGCCATGACCACCTTGCTGGCCGGTCCATAGCCGAACCAGATCACCAGCAGGGGGGCGATGGCGAAAACCGGCACCGCCTGGGAGGCGATCAGAAACGGGGCCAGGGCCCGTTCCAGCGGCCGGCTGGCGAACATGGCCGTTGCCAGGGCCACGGCCACGGCCAGGGCCAGGCCGATGCCGGCCACTATCTCCAGCCCGGTGACCATAGCGTTGGCAGCCAGCAGGGGCGCCCTGGCTACCGCCGTCACGGCTATGGCCGAAGGCGGCGGCAGGATGAAATCAGGCAGGGGTATCAGGCGGCAGGACGCCTCCCAGGCCGCCAGGATAGAAAAAGCCACTGCCAGGGCTATGCCGGGGGCCGCTTTCAAAGTACCAGCTCCTGCTGGAGAACGTCCAGGATCCGCTCCCTGAGCCGGAGCAACTCCGGGTCGGACGCCCGCCTCGGTTTGGGACTGTCCAGGTCGATGGTCTCCATCACCCGCATCGGCCTCCGGCTGAGGATCACCAGCCGGTCGGCCAGCAACAGGGCCTCTTCCACGTCGTGGGTAATCATCACGATGGTCTTGGCAAAATCCTGCTGGAGCAGAAGCAGCATGGACTGGAGGCTGCGGCGGGTGATGGCGTCCAGGGCCGACAGGGGCTCATCCAGCAGGACCAGGGGCCGTTGGAACATCAGGGTACGGACCAGGGCGCAGCGCTGGCGCATGCCGCCGGAGACCTCTGCCGGCAGGTAATCTTCGAATCCTTCGAGGCCAAGGCGGATGAAAAGCTCCCCGGCCTGCCGCCGGGCCTCTTCCAGGTTGCGACCGTCCATGCGGGCAGGCAGCAGGGCATTTTCCAGCAGGCTGCACCAGGGCAGGAGCAGATCCTTTTGCTGCATGTAGGCCGCCGTCTGTTCCAGGTGCTCCACCTGGCGGCCCTGCCAGACTATGCGGCCCCTTTGCCCGGGAACGACACCGGTTAGAATGTTGAACAGCGTGGTCTTGCCGCAACCGGAAGGACCTATCAGAACGGTGAAACCGCCTCCGGCGGCCCTCAGATCCATCCTTCCGATCACCGCCAGGTCCCGGAAGCCGTGCCGTATTCCTATGATTTCGAGCATACCTTTGCCTGGATGGCTTGACAAAAAGTCTTCTGACCCCCTGACGGACCCCGTATTGCTCAACCAACCGGGCAGGGGGAGATGAGGGCGGGTGCCGGCTTCAGCGCAGCCGCACATGGCCGGGCAGCATCTCGGCCGTGCGCAGCAGCCTCAGCACCAGCAGGCCGAGGATGGTCCCGGCAATGGTGCTGCCCAAAAAAGACGGCAGCAGGGCCAGGGCCGGAATGGCCTTGCCCATCAAAAAGGGGGCCACCAGCAAAGCGCTGACCACCGGCGCCACCAGCCCGGTGCCGACCACCTCCCCGCAGGCGGCCCAGGCCGGCTTCCCGGTTCTGGCAAACAGAATACCTGCCAGAAAAGCACCGATCATCCCGCCGGGAAAGGCCAGCAGGGTCCCTACCCCCATGACGTTCCGGATCACGCCGATGACGGCCGCCACCAGGGTGGCCCAGGCCGGCCCCAGGATCACCGCCGCCAGGATATTGATGAAGTGCTGGGTCGGATTGATCTTGGCGATGGCTACGGGAAAAGAAGTAAACGGCGCCAGGGCAACGCCCATGGCGGTAAGCACCACGGCATAAGCCGTCTTGACTGTTGCTGCCTGGCTCTCGAGTGCTTTGGTCTCCATGGCTGTCTCCTGCTGCAAGGATATTTTCGTTCAGAACTCGATACCGGCCCGCCGGTAGAGCTGCCAGAAATGATTGGTGGGTCCGTGTCCCTTGCCGATGGAAAGGCTGTGTTCAATGGCCCCGGTGATATAGGTCTTGGCCTCTGCAACGGCCTGAGCCATTGGCTGTCCCTTTGCCAGGCCGGCGGCAATGGCCGCGGCAAAAGTGCACCCGGTCCCATGGGTGTTGGGGGTGTCGAAACGGACAGACTCGAGAATACTGAAAGCCCTGCCATCGTAAAAGACGTCGGCCGCCCGGCCCGCTTCCAGGTGGCCGCCCTTGATCACCACGGCGGCTGGCCCCAGGTCGGCGATGGCGCGGGCCGCGTCCTTCATCTGTTCCAGGTTCTGTACCGGAGAGCCGAGCAAAGCGGCGGCCTCGGGCAGATTGGGAGTAACTATGTCGGCCAGGGGCAGGAGCCGCTGGATCAGGCTCCGGCAGGCATCTTCTTTCAGCAGAGGGTAGCCGCTTTTGGAAATCATCACCGGATCGAGGACCACCGGCGGCCGGCTGACCTGTTGCAGGGCCCCGGCCACGGCCTCGATCAGAGCCGTGCCGGCCACCATGCCGATCTTGACCGCGTGGATCTGCATGTCTTCGAAAAGACATAAGATCTGGTCACGGACGATCTCGGGACGCATCTCCTGGATGGCAAAAACCTTACAGGTATTCTGGACGGTAACGGCGGTAACGGCGCTGGTGGCAAAAACGCCCAGGGCCTGCATGGTCTTGATATCGGCCTGGATGCCGGCTCCTCCGCTGCTGTCCGAGCCGGCAATGGTCAGGGCTGTCCGCATGGCAAACCTCCTGCCGCTGTCGGGTCATGGCCGGCATTTGCGCGGATTGCCGGCCATGGCCTTTGCTGGGGCTGTCGAACCGGGATCGTGATCGGCAAGCGGCTGGTGACAGGCGGGCTGTCTGAGGCAGGCGCTTTTCCGAACTCCCTACGACAGTGCTAACTGTTTCAGGTTCAAAGGGTATTCTCTCAGTTCCGGTTATGGCCTGTTCATACCGGAACACCCCTGCTCGGAAACTTTTGCCCGAATAGAGCGCTTTCAGGCTCGCCCTGAGATGCAAGGCAGGCGCGGCAAGGCCGCAAATTGAAACGCTCGCTTCAGGTGGCGGAAATTTAGCAACCGTTCCGTCAAATGGCAAGTCCTTTTCCTGCCTTACCATAAACACTTGAAGCCCTGACGGCCGCTATCGGAGCCTGTTGATGGCCCCACCGTAAAAACCCGGGTGTCGCACGCCCTTGCGCTTTCCGGCCCCATTGGCTTCCGGCCGCACAATCCGGTGAAAATCATCCCTTGACTATCGGCTGGCCATGATTTTAAATCTACCCCCGGTGAGGGCAAACCGCCCGAAAGGACGGGACGCAAAGCCGACTGGCCTGAAGTCCGGGTCGACCGGATATGGCGGCAGGGCTGCAACCGGTTTTCCTGCCTTACCAAACCGCGGCATAAAATCCCGGCTTTGCGGCAAGCCCAATCCGAACCCTTTGACTCGATACCCGGAAGTCCCGGCAAGCGAGCCATTCAACCACAACACCAAGGGGGGACACGATGCCGGATGAAATGGCCCAGGTGGCAGAACAAAAGATCAGGGAGGATCTTACTTTTCTTTTAAGACACACCATAGAAAAAAGCATGGCGGGCATCAGGCTGACCATGGACGAGGAGATAGACCAGGAAATCCGGCAGCGCATCGCCGTGCTGGTCTTCGACGAAATGGTCAACGAAATTCCCATCGTTCCCTATCTGGCGGTCTGGGAAGACGGCTCTGCAGCCATCACCCACGCCTACATGAGCCCCAAGGTGAAAGACCTGTGCGGTTACGGCCCGGAAGAACTGGCCCGGACAGGCTACGGCAGCATCGTCAGGGGCGATATCATCCGCTTTTACCGCGAACAGAACGGCCGGGCGGAAAACGTCAAATCGCTTACCGACGCCAGGCAGAAACGGATAAGCGGATTTCTCGACAGCCGGCGCTGGGAAGGATGCTATAAAATAGAGAAAAAAGACGGGCGCACGGCCTGGGTCATCGACCGGGCCACCATAACCCGCTTCCGCAACACCCTGAACGACAGGATCATCTGCCTTTCCAGCGGTGTCCTGATCGAAACCACCGAGCTGCTGGACCGAAAGGACTAGCCCGCGGATCCGGCAGCTCTTTCCGTCACCCGAGTCGAGGGCTTTCAAATTTCGGCCTCGCCGCCGTCCGCTAGCACCTCGAGCCAGGCCCGACCCGGGTCTCGAACACTTCCCCTGCAAGGTGGCGCCTTACCCTGTTGACAATGCCGCCGGCCGGATGCTACCGGTACAGGTCTGCAAATTCTTCTCACAGGCAGCCCCTGCCGGGCCTGTCTGTTAGCCGGGCCTGCGGCCCCGCACCATCACTTGCCAGGCTGAAAGCAAAACCGATGATACATATCCGGCAGCTCGACTTCACCTATTCCAGCGGCTCAGGCCAAAAGGCCCTCGGCAATATCTGCCTGGATATCGAGCCGGGCCGGTATGTCCTTATCTGCGGCCGGAGCGGCTCGGGAAAGTCGACCCTCTGCCGGACCTTCAACGGCCTCATTCCCCATTTTCACCCCGGTAAAATGGAAGGAACCGTGACCGTCGCCGGAAGGCCCACCTCCGAAACCCTGGTGCAGGCCCTGTTCGACAAGGTGGCCCTTGTTTTTCAGAATCCCGAGGCCCAGTTGTTCAGCCCCACGGTGAAACGGGAGCTGGCCTTCGGCCTGGAAAGCCTGGGAATGCCCGCCGCCCGGATCGAGCGGCAGATAGCCGCGGTGGCCGCCGAACTGGGCCTGGAAAACCTGCTGGAGCTCGATCCGCACAAGCTCTCCGGAGGCCAGCAGCACCTGGTGACCCTGGCGGCCATGCTGGCCCTCAAGCCCCGCATCCTGGTCCTGGACGAACCTTTTGCCAACCTGGACGGAAGGCACGTGCAGGCGATCCGCAGGATCCTGGCCCGCCTCAGGGCCGAAGGCCTTGGCATTGTCGTCTGCGAACACCGCCTCCGGCCGACCGTTGCCGACGCCGACCGGATCGTGGTCATCGACCGGGGCACGATAGTGCTGGACGGCCCCTGCCGCCGGGTTCTCGGCTCAGACCTGCGCCGCTACGGACTTCAGGTGCCCCTGGCGGTGGAGCTGTCCCGCAAACTGGGCCTGCAAAAGATCCACACCGATCTGCAGCAGGTTGCCTCGGAAGCAAAAGATATCCCCTTACAGGAGGTGTCCCCTTCACCCAGGGCCACCGGTCAGCAGGCAGGAGACGTAATTCTCTCCACCCGGCACCTTTCTGCCAGAACAGGCGGCCTCACCATCCTCGATGATATCAACCTGGAAATACAGGCCGGCTCCTGCCTGGCCATCGTCGGCGCCAACGGGGCCGGCAAGACCACCCTGCTGCGCCACCTCAACGGCCTGGCCAGGCCGTCCGGCGGCAGGCTCCTGCTGAAGGGAAAGGATGTGACCCGGGCCAGGGCCTCGGCCCTTGCCCGCCACGTGGGAACGGCATTTCAGAATCCGGCCGACCAGTTCTTCAAGCTGAAAGTAAGTGATGAAATAGCCGTGACACCGCGCATAACGGGCAACCTGGACCAGGGCTGGATAGACGAGCTGGCGCAGCGCTTCGGGCTGGAAAAGCTCATGCAGCGGGCACCTTTCCGGCTTTCGGCCGGAGAAAAAAAGCGGGTGGCTTTTGCCGCGGCCCTGGCCGGCAAGCCTGAAATCCTGATCCTGGACGAACCAACGGCCGGGCAGGACGCCGATTTCAGGGAAGCCCTGGGCAAAACCATCCGCGATCTTACGGAAACGGGGCATGCGGTGATCATCATCACCCACGACCTTGAGTTTGCCCACAGCCAGGCCGGACGCTGGATAGTAATGGCAGGCGGCAGAATCCTCCGGCAGGGACGCCCGGAGGTCCTGATGGCCGATCGGCAGCTGATGGACCAGGCCGGCCTGGAGCCGACAGAACGCTTTTTATGGCAACGCTATTGCGCCGGGAAGAAACGATGCTTGACCCCCGGACCAAGCTGATACTGGCCCTGATGGCAGCAGCAGCCGCGGCCCTGACAGACAAGCCGGCAGCAGCCGCGGCCCTGATGGCGGCAACCATTGCTTTCATCATCCGGCGCGGGGCCCTGAAGCCGTTTCTGCGCTGGCTGGCAATGGTGCTGCCCATGGCGGTCTTTTTCGGTCTCGTGACCGCCTATGGTGCCGGAAAAGCGGCCGGGATGCTGGCGGCAATCAAGCTGGCGGCAATCACGGCCGTCTTCTTCGCCTTTTTCATCGCCACCGGAGCAGACGAGCTGGGCGACGCCCTGATAGGCTGGGGGCTGCCCTTCGAGGCCGCCTTCGTTTTCACGGCCGCCATGCAGTTTGTACCGGTGATCGGCCGCAAGGCCCGCCGGGTGATCGACGCCCAGCGCTGCCGGGGCATTCCCATGGAGCCCGGCTGGCGGGCCGTGCGCCACTGGCCGGCCTTTTTGATCCCCCTGGTGCTGCAGTGTTTCCGGCTGGCCGAAGAACTGGCCGAAGCCATGGCGGCCCGGGGCTTCGGCCGTCCCGGACGCAGTTTTACCAGAACCTTCAGAATGAAAGTGCGGGACTGGACGGCTTTGCTGACCGGCGCGCTTTTACTGGCCGCCTATATCTATTGCCAGGGCTGAAGCCTGCCGTTACTGCTATCGAGGTGCCAGCATGACCGCCGTAGATATCAGCAAATACCTCGGCAGAAAGACCATCTTCGTCGGACGGCTCAACTGCGGCAAGACCCGCAGGACTGCCAAGATACTGGAGGCGCTCGCAAAAGCCGGTTTCAGCCGCCGGATCACCGTCCTCGACCTGGCTCCGGAGACGGTAAGGGGCGCCGGCGGCAAGCTTGCCCGCCCGGACGGCGATATCGCCTACCTCACTGCCGCCATTGCAGCCCCGCGCCTTACGGCAAAAACAGAGCAGGAAGCAAACGCCCTGGCCCTGGCCAATGCCCGGGCCATCGACGCCCTGATAACCAGGGCCTTTGAACTGAACCGGCCGATCCTTGTCATCAATGACGCCACTTTGTACCTGCAGGCCAGCCCGGGCGACCGGCTGATCGATCTGATCGGCCGGGCCTCCACCGTTGTCGCCAATGCCTACCGGGGAACCGATTTTCCGGACTCGGAGCTGACCGCCGGAGAAAGACGCCGGACCCGCCGGCTGTTGCGGGCCTTCGACAAGGTGGTAGAAAAATTTTAAAAATACGGGACGAAAGCCCCCGGGGCGTCCGGAGACCCCTGAAAAGGCAAGGGCCTGGTATCTTCTTCCGGGGCAAGTGCCATCAGCCTCTGCACCCGCTTGGCGGTGGGAGGATGGGTGCTGAACCAGGTATCCGGCCGGCGCAGTGATCCAAGCGGCCACAACAGTCGCCCCACCAGACTCCGCTGGGCAGCCTCAATCTTGACCAGGGCTGCGGCCAGGGCCTGAGGATCTCCGGTCAGCCCGGCTGCTTCAAGATCGGCCTGATACTCCCTTGCCCGTGACAGGGCGTACTGCAACAGCAGGCTGAGATACGGGCCGCCCATCAAAAGCCAGATGGCGGCCCAACTTATTCCGGCCTGGCCTGAAACCACCAGGGGCAGATTGAGCAACAGCAGAAATTGCCCGGCAAGGGAGATGTTCTGGCAAAGAACCGCCATGGTGGCCGCAAAACCGAGCAGGCGGGTGTCGCCGTTGCGCACATGGCTTATCTCGTGGGCCAGTACTCCTGCCAGCTCTCGCTGGCTGAGGGTTTCCAGCAGTCCCTGCGAAACACCGATGATCGCACCGTCACTGTCTCCCACGGTAAAGGCATTGGGAAGGGGTGAAGGCAGGTAGACCAGCCTGGGCACACTGGCAAGACCGGCCCTGCGGGCCAGCTCTTCCACCAGACCGTAAAGATGGGGAGCCTGGGACTTTGCAAGCGGCCTGGCGCCTGTGATCCTGAACACCATTTTGGGCAGGACCCCTCCCCCCATGAAATAGACTGCCGTAACCGCCATTACCGCCGCAGCTCCCATCACCGGCCCGGCGATAATTGTAACCAGTACTGCCGCCAGCAGGGCCTGGGCACCCACCATGAACACGGTGGACAGCCAGACCGAACGCTGCATTTGCTTCCAGCGGTCGTAAAACATTTTCCCCGCCTCCTCCGGGACGCCTCAACAGCCCTGGCGCCCTCCTTTGATTGTTTTCAGATCCAAGCTGATCGCTTTTTGAGCCTGTCTTTACAGCAAAGCCGATGACAAAAAACATATGTGCCGGCGGCGCCGCCGATCAGGTAAGACCGGCAAACTTCCCGGGGTTGGATTTCAGCTTACGAAAACACCCTATAACAACCCGCAAGCAAAAAAACAATCGACCGGAATTTGAAACGCCAAGCCGTGGTTTGTTCGTACCATAAAACAACACCCCCGGAGCTTTGTTGCTCCCGGGGGTGTCGCTGGCTCTATCCCCGGTCCGAAGGCCGGGATCGGGCGTATCTTTGCATCAACCGTCAATGGCGATCTGTTTGGGTTTTTCCTCTTCGGGTTTCGGAATTTCCACCTTCAGGACGCCGTCCTTGTACTCGGCCTTGATCTTGTCGGGATCGACAGCCACCGGCAGAGTGAAAGCCCTTTCAAACTTGCCGTAGACCCTTTCGCGACGATAGTAGCTGTCTTCCGAGACCTCGTTGTCGGCCACCCTTTCGCCTTTCAGGGTCAGTACACGGCCTTTGACGTCCACTGCGATCTTGTCCTTGTCCACTCCCGGCAGCTCGGCCTTGATGACGATACTGTCTTTGTCCTCGTAGATATCCACAACCGGATTCCAGCTCCACAGAGAGCCTTCCTCACCGGAAGTCCGGGCGGGGAAGAAGAAATCATCGAACATGGAATTGATGCGATTGCGCAGGTTAAACATTTCACGTGCGGGATTCCATCTGATCAGATCCATAATGCCACCTCCTTTTTATCTTTTTTTTATTTTGCCTCTTGCTTTTTTCGACTCAAAAATAATCACCATGAATTTGTTGTCAAGATAAAAATTGAAAAATTTTTGTTCGTTACTTTTTTTGTTATACCGCCACCAGTAATCAATGAAAACCGTGTATGTATAATGGATATAACCTGTTATCTTAACTATGTTTCATCAGATTTTTATTTCAGGTAACGCCGCCCCCGTTTACATTGCGCAACTCTTGATTTTTTCGTAGCTATTATTTATAGTAATATATAGATATGGTAATGGATATTCCGTCGGGCCGTTCAAAACCCAACGGCCACTGCCGGAACAAAAGACAGATTGCAGCATGGATGACTACACCGGGGGGGTGAGTGAAACCATGGCCAAGAAGGCAGCGGAAAAACGATCCGGAAACGACTTTTCCGTATCCCGGCCCACCATGTCCGACCTGCGCGGCCGGCAATCGGTGCGGGCCACCTTCCGGCTCTCGGCCGGCTGCATCAATGCCATCAGCGTGGTGGCCACCCACCTGGGCATAAAGCAAAAGACCCTTTTCGATCATCTGGCCGAAGACACCCGGTCTCTTGACAACCTGGCCCGCAACCTGCGCGATCTCAAGCTGTCGCCTGAAAACCGGATTCAGAAAACATACGTCATCAGCCGCCGGACCCTGGCCTCCCTGGAAGAGGCGGCCAGGAGCCACAACGCTCCCAGGGATGCCCTGGTGGAAGTGTCTGTCCGGCGCCTTCTGCCCCTGATTGCCAGGGAGCGTCAAAAACACCGCAAACGCAAGGCCCTGCTGGAAGACATCCGGTCCCACTTCCGGCAGGGCCAACGGTTGCTCAAAAAAGTCGAGGCCGAACTTGGCGTCGAAGACCCCCTTTCGGTCAGGCTGGCCGGTGTAATCAACACCTACGCAAGCGCCTGCTCCTTCATGGAGGGCTATATCGAAAAGGGCAATGCCATCGAGGCCTTCGATCCCCGTCAAATGGAAATTCAGCCAGAGCCCGGGGACACAGCCTGATCTCCGGCGGGCAATCAGCATTTCGGCCGTCTCCCGGCCGCGTAAAAAAAGGGCCGCGGACCTGCAACCTTGTGGCCCGCAACCCGTGTATCTTACCGGATGACATGCCGCCGTTTACCCTCCGGCCACCATGGGGATGAGCTCCACCTGCGCGCCGTCGGCAACCTTGGTGGTGGCGAAATTCGGACGGGATACCAGCTTGCCGTCAAGGCGCACCACTGCGTAAAAGTCCCCGTCCTCCAGGGCTTCTTCCAGCAGGTCGGCCAGCGTCATACCCGGCCGCCAGGCAACTTCCCTGTCGCCCACCTTGATCACTCTGTCACCCCGTTGGCCTTGAGAACCTCGACAACTTCCGGAAAATCGATCTTCAGGCGCTTTACCGTGGCCAGGGTGGGGATGCCGTCGGCTGTCCAGCCCCGGCGCTTGTAGACCGCGTCCTTTAGCTTTTCGTACAGCTCCTGGCGGAATTTGCGCAGCAGGGCCACCTTTTCGGCAGTGTCCTTGCCCTCGATGTCGACCCCGTGCTTTTCCTTCAGCTGCCGGTCGTAGCGCTCGCGCCGGGACTCGTACTCTTCAACGGTCACCGGCCCCACCGCCCGGTAAGGGATGGTGTCGTGCTCGCGCCGGCCAAAGCCCATGCGCAGGTTGAAGATCCGCTGGAAGTTGTAGACCGCCTCGCTCATGGTGATCAGGTCGTCGGGGCCCACCTTGCGGCCGGTGACGGCGTAAAAATATTCGGCGTACCACTGGACGTGCTTCATCACCTTGGCCGGCTCCTCCGTGTCCTTGTTGTCCTCGGGCACGATGTCGTTCCAGGGCAGCTTGCAAAGGCCGCAGAGGCCGAACCAGGTGCGGAACATGGGGAACCAGTGCAGGGCCTCGGCCTTCTGCTCGAAGGTGGGCATGAAGTTGTGGACCATGTCGAGGAAGATCAGCCAGGCCTCGTCGTGCTGTGGGCCCTTGAGCGCCATGCCGTAGCCGCCCTGCTGGGCCAGGGATTCCTTGGTCATGTACTCGGAAAACTCCAGCCCCTTGGACTCCATGCCGATGTCTTCCATGACGGCCGGATCGGCCCCGAACTTTTCGGCAAAGATCTTTTTCATCCGCCGGATGCCCTGGCCCACTATTTTGCCGAAACCCTCGCCGCGGGCCACCTGGTGCAGCAGTTCCAGGGCCGCCGGGCGGTTGCCGAAATTCAGCTCCAGGCCGCCGGTGGCCCGGCTGTCGATCAGACCCATCTCGTAACACTCCATGACGAAGGCGAAACTGGTGCCGATGGATATGGTGTCAAGACCATAGGCGTCACAGTAGAAATTGAACTCCAGAATGACGTGAGGGTCCCAGATGCCCAGGTTGGAACCGCAGCCGGCGACGGTCTCGTACTCGGGGCCGTCAACAAAGACCTTCTTTCCCTTGTAGGGCCCGGTAACCGGCACGAAATCCCTTACCCCGTGGGCGCAGGCCACGGTACATCCCAGCCAGCAGCCGTCGAAACCGGGATCGAAAAGAGCTTCGTAAACCTCGCGGCCGATGAGAATGGCCCGCGGGTCCTGGCCGAACTTGTAGTTGTTGGTGGGCAGCAGGTCGAAATCGTTCATAATCGGCACAAGATGAGTGGTGCCGATCTTGGACATCTGGTTCTGCTTGGGGTCCAGCTCCACGATCTCCCGTGAATGGAGCTTGGCCACCTTCTTCAGGGCCTCCTTGTCGGCCGGATTGTTGGTATCCAGGGAGACCGAATCCCAGCGGGCCACGATGGCCTTGATACCCTTGTCCTCAAAGACCGTCCCGATCCCTCCCCGGCCGGCCTGCTTGTAACGGGCCCGCTTGCGCTTGGGATCGTACCAGGAAAAATTGAGACAGCCCATGAGGCTGTTTCTGGCACCGGTCCCGGCGCTGACCACCGATATGTAGCGCCGCTTTTTACCGCCGAAATGTTCGGTCAGGGCCTCTGAGAGGGCATAGGCGTCATCGGGCAGGTCCCGGGCCGAAAAGATCCGGACTTTTTCTTCCACGCCATCGATGAAAATCACGGCCGGCTCCCCGGCCTTGCCCTGAACCTGGAGGGCATCGAAACCGGAAAACTTCAGGTAGGGTCCGAAATAACCGCCCACGTTGGAATCGATAACGGTTCCGGTTGCCGGAGACAGGGCCGTGACGATGCTCTTTCCCGAGCCCGGATAAGCCGGAGTGCCGCCCATGGGACCGGAGGAAATGCATATGGCGTTTTCCGGATCGTTCCATTTGGTGTCCGGTTTGACCGCCTGCCACAGCAGCCAGAGGTCGAACCCCTTGCCACCGATGAAAACGTCCTTCATCTGCCGGCTCACCGGCCTGATCTCTATGAAGTTCCGTGAAAGATCGATGTAAAGGGTCTGGTTGGCATAACCCCTTTCTATGGCGGGCCGCTCGTAAGTAAACGTCTTGATTTCCTTTAGCGAGATGCTTGTCATTTGGCTGTCTCCTCTTTTTCCTTCATCCTTCGATTAAAGCGCAGAACATGACTCTGGGCCAAAACCCTTGCCTCATTGACCTGACCGGCCTCGATGGCGGCCACCAGTTCACACATGTCGTTGTAGTTCTCGACCAGCTCGGAGCGGTCCATCGAAAGGTAACGTTCGTAGTAGCGGTGTATATTTTCATGAACCGAATCGAGAACGAATTTGTATACCGGATTGCCGCTTATGCGTGCAAGCTCTTCATGAAAAAGACGGTCTGTTTCCAGGAAGGCGTCACACTCGGCAGGCTCACTGTCGATACAGGCCCTGGCCTGCTCCAGCAGCCTGCGCAGGGCCTGGATGTCCTCGGCCGTGGCCCGCTGGGCCGCCAGGCTGGCAACGTAACCTTCTATGCCTTCCCTGAACTCTGCCAGATGGTTCAGTGACACCATCTGGCAGCGGATCAGGCGGCCCAGGGTGCGGGTGGCCTGCTGGGCGCTGACCTCTTTTACGATGGCCCCGCCGTTGACCCCCAGCCGGATCTCGATCAGGCCCCGTTCTTCCAGCACCCGGAGGGCCTCCCTGAGCGTTCCCCGGCTGGTGTTGAACATTTTTTTGAGATCTCTTTCCGGGGGCAACACCTCGCCCGCCTTGAGCCGGCCGTCGATGATGGCATCCTGGATCTGGTTGACCACATCCTGAAAGATCCGGTTCTGGGCTGCTTCCCGAAACAGTTTGGGGCTTTTCTTCAGACCTGTCATTTTCCGGCTTTGCACCTCAGAATCCGATTCCGGGGAAGTTATTGTCTATATAATGGTTTAACCATTACTACGGTTTTTAACCTGTCATGTCAAGTAAAACCATATGAAAAGCCGGGCGTCGCCGGAACATCGTCTCCGCAGGACCGGGCGCACGGACGCCCAGGCATGTTGCACATGGCATCATCTGTTATATTGAATGGTTATGCCATGACGCCCCGGCCCGCCGCAGAACCGGCCCGGCCGGTTCCGGCCGGATTTTTTGTTTGACAGGCTTAAATCGGTTGGGTATTGGTTAAATGGTTTAACCATTCAAATTGCCTGGCCCTGACGCCGGAAAGGATATTCTGGAGGAACCCCAATGTCTGAGCAACGGATAACATCCCATCCCATCCTGGAGGTGCCCCGGCGCAAGACCGTCGGCTTCACCTGGAACGGCGAAACGCTCGAGGGCTTTGCCGGCGAAATGATCAGTTCCGCATTGATCGCCAACGACATCCATGTCTTCGGCCACCACCCCAAGGACGGAAGCCCCCAGGGAATCTTCTGTGCCAACGGGCAGTGCTCCCAGTGTCTGGTAATGGCCGACGGGCTGCCGGTCAAGGCCTGCATGACCCCTTTGAAGGAAGGCATGGCCATAACCGGCGTCGAGGGCCTGCCGGAGCTTCCCCTCATCCGGGAGGCTGTGGCAACAGGAGAGATTCCGACCATCGACACCGAGGTCCTCATCATCGGCGGCGGGCCGGCCGGCCTTTCGGCCGCCATCGAGCTTGGCAAGCGCGGCATCCGGACCCTGCTGGTCGATGACAAGGACCGCCTGGGCGGCAAGCTGGTGCTTCAGACCCACAAGTTTTTCGGCTCGGTGGCCGACTCCCACGCCGGAACCCGCGGTTTTGAAATCGGTCGCATCCTGGAAGAAGAACTGGGCCGGCACCAATCGGTGCAGGTCTGGCTCGACACCACCGCCGTGGGTGTCTTTTCCGACAAGATCGTGGGCCTGGTAAAAGGCCGGAAGTACTACCTTGCAAGGCCCCAAAAGCTGCTGGTGGCAACCGGTGCCCGCGAAAAGATGCTCGCCTTTCCCGGCAACACCCTGCCCGGGGTCTACGGGGCCGGGGCTTTTCAGACCCTGGTAAACCGCGACCTGGTACGCTCTTCCAGGCGCGTCCTGATCGTGGGCGGCGGCAACGTGGGCCTGATTGCCGGCTACCATGCCATCCAGGCCGGAATCGAAGTGGTGGCCCTGATCGAGGCCCTGCCGGAAGTCGGCGGTTACAAGGTCCATGCCGACAAGCTCAGGCGGATGGGAGTGCCCATCTTCACCCGCCACACCGTTGTGGCGGCCCACGGCAAGCAGCAGGTGGAAGCGGTCACCATCGGACGACTGGACGATAACTGGAAGGTCATCGAGGGCTCTGAAAAGACCTACGCCGTGGACACGGTCCTGATCGCCGTGGGCCTGGCCGAGGTCAATGAATTTTATCTCAAGGCCAAGCAGTTCGGCATGGATGCCTGGTGCGCCGGCGACGCCCGGGAAATCGCCGAGGCCTCGGCAGCCATGTTCACCGGCAAGGTGGCCGGGTTCAAGATAGCCAAGGCCCTGGGCAAGGAAACCGGCCCGGTGCCCGAGCAGTGGAACATGAAGGCCGAGATCCTCAAGAGCCGGCCCGGCAAACCGGTGAACCGGCCCGAACCGGCGGCCGAAGAAGGCGTCTTTCCGGTCTTTCACTGTTACCAGGAAGTACCCTGCAACCCCTGCACCTCGGTCTGCCCGGTCAAGGCGGTCCATACCGAAAACGACCTGATAACCGGCCTGCCCTACCGGGACGAAAGCATCGATTGCACCGGCTGCCTCAACTGCGTGGCCGTTTGCCCCGGCCTGGCCATCACCCTGGTGGACTATCGCAAGGACCCTGAAAATCCCCTGGTGACCATTGCCTACGAGATCTGGCGCACCACGGTCGAGGTCGGCCAGCAGGTCACGGTCACCGACGCCGACGCCGCGGTCCTGGGCCGCTACACGGTTTCAAAGATAAGGGTCAAGAAGAAATACCCCAAGACCATCCTGGTCCAGGTCCGGATGCCGAAGGAACTGGCCAAAAAGGCCGCCGGCATCCAGGTGATCGAAAAACAGGCCGATCCCCTGGCGACCTACAACCGCCAGCCGGTGGACGACGATGCGGTTGTATGCCGCTGCGAAAGGGTCACCGCCGGCCGTATCAGGGAAGCCATCCGCAGCGGGGTGCGGGACATGAATCAGCTCAAGGCCCTGACTCGGGCCGGCATGGGCGCCTGCGGCTCCAAGACCTGCCGGCCCATGATCTGGCGCATCTTCCAGGAAGAAGGCATCGATCCGGGCCAGGTGACCGACAGGGTCGACCGCCCGCTGTTCGTCGAGGTTCCCATGGGTTACTTCGCCGGTATCGAGGGAGGTGCGGACAATGAATAATTTCGACGTGATAGTGATCGGAGCCGGTTCCATCGGCGTACCCGCGGCCATGGCCCTGGGGCAGGCGGGAGTCAAAACCCTGGTGATAGACCGGAGGCCCTCGCCCGGCCAGGGCGAAAACAAGCACGCCATCGGCGGTGTGCGGGCGACCCACACCGACCCGGCCAAGATAACCACCTGTCTGCGTTCCCTGGAGATTTTTTCGACCTGGAAGCAGGTCCACGGAGACGATATCGAATGGCTCCGGGGCGGATACGCCTTTCCGGTGTACCGGGCCGAGGAGGAAAAACTGCTCAAGTCGTTTCTGCCGACGCAGAAAAAGCACGGCCTGAAGATCGATTTTGTCGATGACGGCCGCATGCGGAAAATCATCCCCGGCATCAATCCCGAAGGACTCATGGGCGGCACCTTTTCTCCCAATGACGGCTCGGTCTCGCCGTTGCTGGCCATCAACGCCTTCTATAGAAAGGCCGTCGCTAACGGGGTGACCTTCCGCTTCAAGGAGAAAGTGGTCTCCATCACCAGGGAAAACGGGCAGGTCACCGGCGTCAGGACCGACAAGAGCGAATACCGCTGTCCGGTGGTCATCGACGCCGCCGGCGCCGGCAGCGTGGAGCTGGGACGCGCCATCGGCTCCGAAGTGCCCGTATACCCGGAGTCCCACGAAGCCGGCATAACCGAACCGGTACAGATGTTCTGTCCCACCATGGTGGTGGATCTGAGGCCGGCCGAAGGCTCGAAAAACTACTATTTCTACCAGAACCGGCACGGCCAGGTGGTTTTCTGCATAACCCCCGATCCGCCCATTGCCGGAACGGACTACAACGAGACCTCGGTCTTTTTGCCCCAGGTCTGCCGCCGCATGGTGGACCTGCTGCCGCGCCTGGCAAATCTCAGGGTCAGGCGAGTATGGCGGGGGCTGTATCCCATGACCAAGGACGGCTCGCCCCTGGTGGGCTGGAACCGGGAAATAAAAGGCCTGCTGCACGCAGTGGGCATGTGCGGCCAGGGATTCATGCTCGGCCCGGGCCTGGGGGAAATCCTGGCCCGCCTGGTAAGGGAGCAAAGCACGGCCGCCGACAAGATGGTGCTCGAAGCCTTTTCCCTCTACCGCGATGTCGGAGACAAAATGGAAGCCCTGAAATAAGAATATCTCGGCCGCCCGGCGGCCACATTTGCGTTCAAACCGTCCCTTGCGGACGGTTACCTCGTCCCTCCTCTTGGTTGACCCGGCCGGCGTAATGCCGGCCGGGTTTTCTTTTCTATTGACTTGACCTGTTCACAGGCTAAGCTAATTGGCCATCGACAAAACAGAGGCCCGGATCCGCGGACCGCCGGGTGCCAGGAAGGATTGCAAAATGCTCAGTGAAAAGAACATCGGCTTCATCGGCGCAGGCAACATGGGCGAAGCCCTGATCAGCGGACTTACAAGTTCGGATTCCTGCAGCCCGGACCGGATCATCTGCTCCGATCTCAGGCAGGATCGCCTCGACGAGCTTGCCGCCAGGTTCGGCATCGCCACCACCACGGACAACACCGAAGTGGTCAGCCGTTCGGATATCGTGGTCTATGCCATAAAGCCCCAGATCATGGCCGAGGTGCTCAAGGAGACGGTTTCCGGCCTGGACATGAGCAAACTGGTCATCTCGATTGCCGCCGGGGTGCCCCTGAGCGCCATCGAAAACCGCCTCAACAAGAAACTGCGCCTGATACGGGTGATGCCCAACGTGGCGGTGATGGTCAAGGAAGGTGCCGCGGCCATAGCCGCCGGACAAAACGCCCTGCCGGAAGACATAGACACGGCCATGGCCATCTTCAACTCGGTGGGCCGTTGCGTATTTTTGAAGGAAAACTACCTGCTGGACGCGGTTACCGGGCTTTCCGGCAGCGGGCCGGCCTATATTTTCATGATCGTCGACGCCCTGGCAGATGCCGGGGTCAAGGTCGGGCTCTCGCGCAAGGAATCCCTCTTTCTGGCCTCCCAGACGGTGCTGGGAGCGGCCAAGATGCTGCTGGAAACCCAAATCCATCCCGGCCAGCTCAAGGACATGGTGACCTCGCCGGGCGGCACGGCCATTGCCGGGCTGCACACCCTGGAAAAAGGCGGGCTGCGCACCACCCTGATCAATGCCGTGGAGGCGGCCACCCTGCGCTCCCGGGAGCTGGGCGAGATGATGATGCGCAACTTCGGCAATTCCAAGCATTCAGACTAGCCCGGTTTCATTGGTTCCGTCCGGCGGCCGCCATCTTTCGGGGCCGCAAGTGTAACGTTTCAGGGGCCGACTGCTCAATAGACCACAAAGCTTTGAAAGGGTGTCACCAGATCCGGGTAACCGGTCACCTTGACACCGTGTGTGAAATCTTTTCCATGAAATAGCCGGAAACCTTATGTTCACTGAAACCGTAAGCGTCACGGCGGCCCTGCTGGCAGGCCTTCTGTCTTTTTTTTCGCCCTGCGTGCTGCCCCTGATCCCCTCGTATTTTTCCTTCATCACCGGGCTGAACCTGGACCAGTTGTCACAGGCCGCAGACACCGGCATCCGGCGGCGGGTAATCGGCATGACGGTGGCCTACGTCCTGGGCTTTTCCGCGGTCTTCATCCTTCTGGGGGCCTCGGCCACCTTAATGGGCAGCCTCTTTGTGACTTACAAGGACTGGCTGCGGATCGGCGGCGGTCTGCTGATCATCGTTCTGGGGCTCCACCTGCTGGGCGTATTGCGCATCGGCTGGCTGGAGATGGACAAGCGCATCCATTCCGGCCGGGCTCCTGTCCACCTGCTGGGCGTGTTTCTGGTGGGCATGGCCTTTGGGGCCGGCTGGAGCCCGTGCATCGGTCCCATGCTGGGCTCGATCCTGATCATGGCCGGAAACCAGGAAACCGTCTGGCAGGGCATGGGGCTGCTGGGTGTCTTTTCCCTGGGGCTGGCCCTGCCTTTTCTGATACTTTCCTTTTTCATCGATTTTCTGCTAAAATTCATCCGCAAGGCCGTGCGCTTTACCGGCTACATCCATAAAATCGCCGGCGGGCTGCTGGTGGCCGTAGGGGCCCTGTTGCTGGCCGACAAACTGTATTTACTGGCATTTTGAGGAGTCGTCATGAAAAACCGCTTCGGGAAGATCGCCGCCCTTGCATTGCTGCTGGCAGCAGTCCTGGCAATCGACTGCGCCATGGCAGCCGCTGACAGCATCAAGTGGTATTCCTACGAGCAGGGGCGCAGCCTGGCCAGAGACAAGGGGCTGAAAGTAATAGTGAATTTCTACGCCGACTGGTGCCACTACTGCAAAAAGATGGAAAAAGAGACCTTTGCCGACCCGGCGGTCATCTCGTATGTCAACCGCCATTTCGTGCCCATCAGGATCAATTCTGACAAGGAAAAAAAACTTGCCTCCAGCTTCCGGGTAAGGTCGTTGCCGGCAACCTTTTTCATCGCCGAAGACGGAGCCAAGATCGGCCAGCTGCCCGGTTACGTTCCTCCGCAAAACATGCTCATCCTGCTGAAGTACATAGGCACCGACAGCTACCGCTCCATGAGCCTCAGGGATTTCGCTTCCCGGCACAAATCCTCCAAATAACCGGTACACCAAACCATGCTGTCGAAAATCATTTCAGGAGGTCAGACAGGAGCCGACCGGGCCGGGCTTGATGCCGCCATGGACTGCGGCCTGGAGCACGGCGGATGGATACCGCGGGGAAGGCGCACCGAAAAGGGCAGATTGCCGGACCGTTACCGGCTGCGGGAAACAGAAAGCTTCAGCTACCCGGAACGCACCCTTAAAAACGTGCTGGCCGCCGACGGCACCGTGCTCTTCACCCGGGGCAGGCCCACCGGCGGGTCGGCCCTGACACTGGCGGTGGCAAGGAAACACCTGCGGCCGGTGCTGCACATCAACCTTTCACGTTACGACCGGCATGCAGCCGCCGTGGCCCTCTATGAATGGCTGGCCGAAAACCGGATCAGGACCCTAAACGTTGCCGGATCGCGGGAAAGCAAGGATCCCGGTATATACAGCGAAGTTTACGGGGTGATCACCATGGTGATAGAAGCGCTCCGGGGCAAAAGGGCCCTGTCGCTCTTTGTGCCCCATCAGGAATGATTTTCGATCACAGGGTGCGGTCCTGAAAATACCTTGCCAGATGGCGCCGCAGCAGGCGGGCGATGGTGGTGAGCAGAACCAGGAGAGACGGCACCAGCACGGCCAGGGGCATCCAGAAATAATCCCGGTATTCGCTCTGCTCCAGGGCCACCACCATGCCGGTAAGGCTGAAGAAAATCACCGCCGCCATGGCCGCCGCAACCAGGATGCAGGCCAGGGTCGAATCGTACCAGGGCACCGGAACTTTACGAAAGAGCGGATTTTCGTCAATACGCATGGCCGGCCATCACCAGACTTTGGGTGCCGGCGCAAAAAGGGATCTGCGCCGGTGATCAGATCCGCATTCTATGCAACGGCGGCCGGGGTGTCAATGGCCGCTGCGGGGGAAGCTTCCATGAAACCTTTTCCTATGCTGCTTGTCCTGCTTGTCCTGGCCCTGTCCTGTTCGGGCTGCTCTCAAATCACATCCGGCAAACGCCTGCCGGCAGCCGGAACCATAATCGACCGGTCAACGGGCCTTGAAATATCCTTCGGGCAGCTGCTGGAAGAGCTTTTGCGGGTGCGGGTGATCTATGCCGGTGAAAAACATACCCGTGCCTGCCACCACGCCATCCAGCTGCGCCTGCTGAAGGCTTTGGCTGATAAAGACCCGGATCTTATGGTCGGCATGGAGATGTTTGCCAGGCCTTACCAGGGCGTGCTGGATCTTTGGAGTGCCGGCAAGCTGACCTGGGAAGAGCTTTTGCGCAAGACCCACTGGTACGCCAACTGGCGCTTCGACGCCGGGCTGTACCGCGGGCTGCTGGAAGAGATTCAGCGCCGCCGCCTGAAACTCGTGGCCCTGAACATCGCCTTTCACATCCCGCCCAAGATCGCCGTGGGCGGCATCGAGAACCTGAGCCCGGCCGAAAAAGCCCGGCTTCCCTCATCCATCGACTACGGCGATGCCCGTCACCGGGCCTATCTAAAGAAGATCTACGAGGCCCATAAACTGAAAGGGCGCGACCGCTTCGAGGACTTTTACGCGGCCCAGTGCGTCTGGGAAGAAATCATGGCCCAGAGCATAGCCGAAAACCTGGGAAACGGCCGGATGCTGGTCATCCTGGGAAACGGCCATATCTACCGCAAATTCGGAGTCCCCCGGCGGGCCTTCCGGCGCACCGGGGCTCCGTACAGGACCATCTATCCGGCGGCCGGCCTCAAGGACCTGCCCCAAGACGTGGCCGATTTCATCTGGATTGCCGGCGGCAAACAGCCCTGACGGGCGGGACAGAAAAAGCGCTCAGCCGCAGCGGGTAAAGCCGCAGAAATGGCAGGTCTGGCAGCCCTCCTCGAAACTGATGGGCTGGCCGCATTCAGGGCACTTGACCCCGGCCAGGCTGTGGCCACCGCCCGTTGTACGATCCTCGGGCTTGAGGTAGTGCTTTTCCAGGACCCGGCCTATGGCGTCCGGAATGGACAAGACCAGCCCTCCTTCCTGGAAGACCGGGTGCTCGCCGCCGATGCCCTTGAGCTGGTCGACTATCTCGGCCACCTCCACCCCGGAACGCAGGGCCAGGGAGACCAGCCGGCCGATGGCCTCTGTCTTGGCCGTGGTGGAACGGCCCGACTTGCCGATGGTGGCAAAGACCTCGAAGGGCCGGCCTTCATGCTCGGTGACCGTCAGGTACAACTGCCCCAGTCCGGTCTTGATCTTGGTGGTAAACCCCCTGAGGGTCTCCGGCCGCTCTTTCACCAGGCGCACCGGCCGGCCGCCGGATTTGTCGCCGGCCGGCACCGCCAGGACCTGGTTGTCCTTGCTGCCGTCGCGGTAAATGGTGACTCCCTTGCAGCCCAGCTCGTAAGCCAGGTCGTAGATTTCACGCACCTGCTGCACGCCGGCCCGGCGGGGCAGGTTGACCGTCTTTGAAACCGCGTTGTCGGTGTGCTTCTGGAATGCCGCCTGCATCCTGACGTGCCAGTGGGGGGCCACGTCATGGGCGGTGACGAAAACCCGGCGGATATCTTCGGGAAGCTGCTCGATTTCCCTGACAGACCCCCTGGCGGCAACGACATCCATCAGCTCCCGGCTGTACAACTCCTCCCTGCGCAGGGCCTGCTCGAAATAGGGATTGACCTCCACCAGCCGGTCGTCGTCCATGACGGTGCGCACGAAGCTGAGGGCAAACAGGGGCTCGATACCGCTGGAGCACCCGGCAATGATGCTCAGGGTGCCGGTGGGGGCGATGGTCGTCGTGGTGGCGTTGCGCAGCGGCGGCAGGCCCTTTTCCTTGTAGACACTGACATCCCAGTTGGGGAAAGGTCCCCTTTGTTCTGCCAGGGCGGCCGAAGCGGCACGGGCCTGGTCCTGAATGAAGGCCATGACGGTTTCGGCAATCTCCAGGGCCTCTTCGCTGTCGTAGGGAACCCCGAGCCGGAAGAGCAGGTCGGCAAAACCCATCACTCCCAGACCCACCTTGCGGTTTGCCCTGACCATGGCCGTTATCTGCTCCAGGGGATAACGGGAGGCATCGATGGTATCGTCCAGAAAGCGCACCGCGTTCCTGACCGTTTCTTCGAGGGCCGGGTAGTCGATTTGGGCCTTGCCGCCGCCGGTATCGACAAACTTGGCCAGATTGACAGATCCCAGGTTGCAGGCCTCCATGGGCAGCAGGGGTTGTTCGCCGCAGGGATTGGTGCTCTCTATCTGGCCCACGGACGGGGTGGGGTTGTCCCGGTTGATGCGGTCGATGAAGACTATTCCGGGATCACCGTTGAGCCAGGCCTGTTCCACCAGGGCCCGGTAGACCTGGCGGGCATCCAGCCGGCCGACCTCGGCGCCGTTGCGCGGGTCCTTCAGGTCGTAAGTGCCGCCGGCGGCCACCGCCTCCATGAACTGGTCGGTGACAGCCACCGAGATGTTGAAGTTGTTGAGGGAGCGGTTGTCGGCCTTGCAATGGATAAATTCCATGATGTCCGGATGATCAACCCTCAGGATGGCCATGTTGGCCCCCCGCCGGGTGCCGCCCTGCTTGACCTGTTCTGTGGCGGTGTTGAAAATCTTCATGAAGGAGACCGGCCCGGAAGCAATTCCGCCGGTGGTTCCCACCATGGAGTTCTTGGGCCGCAGGCGGGAAAAGGAAAAACCGGTACCGCCGCCGGACTTGTGGATAACGGCCGCGTTTTTGAGGGCATCGAAGATGCCCTCCATGCTGTCTTCCACCGGCAGGACGAAACAGGCCGCCAGCTGCCCCAGGCTGCGGCCGGCATTCATCAAGGTGGGAGAATTGGGCAGAAAGCGGAACCCGGTCATCATGCGGTAGAAAATCTCTTCGTACTCGGCGGCCTGCTCTGGCGGGCCATAGTTGAGCTCCGAGGCGGCTATGTGCCGGGCCACCCGGCGGAACATGGCCGCCGGGGTCTCCACAACGTTGCCCTGACTGTCTTTCTTGAGATAGCGCCGCCGCAAAACGGTATCGGCATTGGAAGACAGCTTGATTCCGTTGCGGATGAAAAAGTGCTTCTTCAGGGGTACCGCCGCCGCGGCCGGCACGCCGTATTCTTCCAGCTTGGCCTTGAGCATTTCGTCGATGACCGGGGCCGTGACCCGGTGGATGTTCAATTCTTCCACCGCCTGGCGCATGAAACGGCTGATCTGCATGGCACAGGTTTTGTCCAGCCGGTTGGCATCGGCCAGGGCGGCTCCGAACCGCTCCTCGTCCCAGGTATGGGTCTCCAGGTCCACGGTCCCTTCTTCGGTAACAATGATTTTACGCTTCTGCCCCACTTGCTTCCTTCTCCTGCCAGTTGTGGGTTACGGGATGAAACGACCATCGGCATTGCCCCGGCGGACAGTTGGCGGCTTCGGCAGTCGTCTTTTTGATGGCCTTTTCAGTCTGTTCGCATACTATATCTTGGGTGTCAAGTGGTAATGATTATCAATATCTTGTTTTTGCGATTCTCAAAAAGCACTTGCCAAATGAAAGATTGTCTTTTATCCTGTATACCATATCTTGTGGCCATCAGAAATATTCTTACAAAAACGCCACAATATATAGCCTTGACAAGAAAACGGGAAGTGTACTAAGAATCCTCTTGTCTTTTCTGAACGGTACGTTTCCTGTTTTGATTTTATTCCGAGCAAGTCCGTAATATTTCCCTTTTGATATTCTTTGCAACGTCTTAAACCGGCAAGGAGACCCTAAAGTGTTCGAGCAGATCAAAAAACGTGACGGACGGATTGTCGATTTCGACCCTGCCAAGATTACCGCGGCCATTGCCAAGGCCGGCAAGGCCACCGGAGAGTTCGAATACCGCGAGGCCCGCAAGCTGACCCTGAGGGTTCTGACCCTGGCCCACGAGCTGCGGATCGGCCCCTTGCCCGAGGTTGAAGAAATCCAGGACATCGTGGAAAGGGTACTGCTGGACTCTCCTTTTCACGCCACGGCCAAGGCCTACATCCTCTACCGCGAGCAGCACGCCCAGCTGCGGCGCATCGCCACCGAGGCCAACATCGACCTGGTGGACCACTACATCCAGAAGCTGGACTGGAAGATAAAAGAAAACAGCAATATGTGCTACTCACTGCAGGGGCTCAACAACTACATCTCCTCTGACGTGACCTCCGAGTACTGGCTCCACAAGATCTATCCCCCGGAAATCCGCCGGGCCCACAAGGGCGGCGACCTGCACATCCACGACCTTAGCCTGCTGTCGGTCTACTGCGTGGGCTGGGATCTCAAGGATCTGCTGCTCAACGGCTTCAAGGGAGTAGAAGGCAAGGTCGAAAGCGCCCCGCCCCGTCACCTGCGTTCGGCCCTGGGACAGATCGTAAACTTCTTCTACACACTGCAGGGCGAGGCCGCCGGGGCCCAGGCCCTGTCGAACTTCGACACCCTGCTGGCGCCTTTCGTCCGTTTCGACAAGCTCACCTACGACGACGTCCGCCAGGACATCCAGGAATTCATCTTCAACATCAACATCCCCACCCGGGTCGGCTTCCAGACTCCGTTCACCAACATAACCATGGACCTGTGCGTTCCGTCGACCCTCAAGGACCACCCGGTGATCTACGCCGGACAGACCATTGAAGACATGACCTATGCCCGGTTCCAGCCGGAAATGGACATGATCAACCGGGCCTTTGCCGAAGTTATGATGGCCGGCGACGCCAAAGGAAGGGTATTCACTTTCCCCATCCCCACCTACAACATCACCGCCGATTTCGACTGGGACAACCCCAACCTAGACCTGATCTGGAAGATGACCGGCAAATACGGCATCCCCTACTTTTCCAACTTCATCAACTCGGACATGTCGCCCGAAGACGCCCGCTCCATGTGCTGCCGGCTGAGATTGGACAACCGCGAACTGATGAAACGCGGCGGCGGTCTTTTCGGAGCCAATCCCCTGACAGGCTCCATCGGGGTGGTCACCATCAACCTGCCGCGGATCGGCTATCTGGCCGGCAGCGAAAACGAATTCTTCTCCATGCTGGCCGACAACGTGCGCCTGGCCGTAGACAGCCTGGTGATCAAAAGAAAAGTGCTGGAACAGTTCACCGAGAAGAATCTTTATCCCTACTCCCGTTTCTACCTGCGCGAGATCAAGCAGGCCAGCGGCTTTTACTGGAAGAACCATTTTTCCACCGTGGGCATAATCGGCATGAACGAAGCCTGCCTCAACTTCCTAAACAAGGATATCGGCACGGTGGAAGGCCAGGCCTTTGCCCTGAAAGTAATGGATTTTCTGCGGGACACCCTTTCCGGCTTCCAGGACCAGACCGGCGACATCTTCAACCTGGAAGCCACGCCGGCCGAGGGAACCTCCTTCCGCCTGGCCATGATCGACAAGCAGCGCTGGCCCGAGATCGTCTGCGCCAATGAAGCCGAGCACCGCAGGGGCGCAGCGCCCTATTACACCAACTCCACCCAGCTGCCGGTCAACTACAGCGACGACATCTTCGAAACCCTCCAGCTCCAGGACAGGCTCCAGACCAAGTATACCGGCGGAACCGTGCTGCACCTCTTCCTGGGCGAGCAGGTTTCCGATATAGCCACGGTAAAGAGCCTTATACGCAAGGTGGCCGGCAATTACCGCCTGCCGTACTTCACCCTGACCCCGACTTTCAGCGTCTGCACCGAGCACGGATACCTCAACGGCGAGCAGCCCAAATGCATCTACTGCAACCGTGAGACCGAGATCTACTCCCGGGTGGTGGGTTACCTGCGTCCGGTCAAACAGTGGAACGACGGCAAGCAGGCCGAATACGCCCTGCGTAAAACCTTCCGCCTGGAAACCCTGGACAGGGGGCTGGGAGCCGCACCGGCCGGGCCGGAAAGCCAGGTTTCCAACCTTGAAAAGGCCGGCCTGACCGAACAGGGAAAGGCTGAAAGCGGGCAACGGCCCGGCGCTTCCCGCGCCAGCCTCGGCTGACGGCAGTTCGGCCGGCATCCGGACCATGACCAAGATCGCCGCCATTCAGCCCGCCTCCATGATCGACTACCCCGGCAAGGTGAGCTGTGTAGTCTTCCTGGCAGGCTGCAACCTGCATTGTCCCTATTGTCACAATCCCGAGCTTGCCCTGGGACACATGCCGCAGCCGGTGGACACTTTGTGGCTGCAGGAGTTTTTGCGGCGCAGAAAAGGCCTGCTCGATGCAGTTGTCATCACCGGCGGAGAACCGACCCTCAATCCCCGTCTTCCCGGTCTCTGCCGCCAAATCAAGCAGGCCGGCTTCGCCGTAAAGCTCGACACCAACGGAACCTGTCCGGATGTCATCGCCCGGCTCCTGGACAACGGCCTGGTGGATTACCTGGCCATGGACATAAAGACCCTGCCCGGGGCCTACCGGCCTGATTTCTGCTCCCGCGACGTGCGCCGGGCCCTGCTGCAGAGCATCGAACTGCTGATGACCCGCGCGCCGGACTACGAATTCAGGACCACCTGCGTTGCCCCTTACATCGATGCTGCGGTAATTGAAAAAATCGGCAGCCTCGTCCGGGGCGCCCGGCGCTATTTTCTTCAAGCCGCCAGAACCGGCACCTGCCTGGACAGCGGTTTTTTCAAGCCTTCGGGCCCCGGCAGGCCCCTGCCGGCCGGACAGCTCGAACAACTCAAGGAAATATTGTCAGCCCACGTGCAAGAGTGCCGCCTGCGATAGAAATTCCACGGACAGATTGCAACGCCGATACCTGTCAATTTACTGAATCTCCCTTCAGCCCATGGTGCCGATTCAGTCTTTTTGCTTGACACTATTTTATATTTTTCTTTAACTTAGATCAGGGAATTTAAGAAATCGGCTGGCCGACCCGGAAAATTGCGAGCCGCATGCCGACCCTGGCATCCTTTAATTCCGGTACCATAACCACTTCTTTCAGCAAAAAATTATTGATCGCGGTAAAAGTCCAAGACACCGCTTGCTGGCTTTGGGTCCACAACCTAACCCTTTAACGGTAAAGGAGATCGACCATGACCAACCCTTACGACGAGGCATACAAACGCTCGATCGAGGATCCGGAAGGCTTCTGGGGCGAAGTGGCCCGGGACATCCACTGGGAAAAGACCTGGGACAAGGTCCTGGATGACAGCAACAAGCCGTTTTACCGCTGGTTTACCGGCGGCCGGCTCAACACCTGCTACAACGCCCTGGACGTGCACATCGCCGACGGCCGGGGCGAACAGCCGGCCCTGATCTACGACAGCCCGGTCACCGATTCCCTGAAAATCTACACTTACAATGAACTGCGGGACGAGGTGGCGCGCTTTGCCGGAGTGCTGAAGGCCCAGGGAGTAGAAAAGGGCGACCGGGTGGTAATCTACATGCCCATGATACCCGAGGCGGCCATCGCCATGCTGGCCTGCGCCCGGATCGGGGCCGTGCACTCGGTGGTCTTCGGCGGTTTTGCCGCCAACGAGCTGGCAACCAGAATCGACGATGCCAAGCCGAAGGTGATCGTTTCCGCTTCCTGCGGAATCGAAGTCAAAAAGGTCATCGCCTACAAGCCCCTGCTGGACGGAGCCATAGACGCCGCCTCCTTCAAGCCTGAAAAATGCATCATCTACCAGCGACCCATGGAAAAGGCCTCCATGGTGGAAGGCCGCGACATCGACTGGCAGGAGGCCGTGTCCCGGGCCCAGCCGGCCGACTGCGTGACGGTTGAGGCCACCGATCCGCTTTACATCCTGTATACCTCGGGCACCACCGGCCAGCCCAAGGGCGTGGTGCGCGACAACGGCGGCCATGCCGTGGCCCTGAAATGGACCATGAAGGCCATCTACAACGTCGATGCCGGTGACGTCTACTGGGCCGCTTCCGACGTGGGCTGGGTAGTGGGCCACTCGTACATCGTCTACGGTCCCCTTTTTAAAGGCTGTACCACCATCCTGTTCGAAGGCAAGCCGGTTGGCACACCGGATGCCGGGGTCTTCTGGCGGGTCATTTCCCAGCACAAGGTAAAGTGCCTCTTTACCGCCCCCACCGCCTTCCGGGCCATCAAGCGCGAAGATCCGGCCGGCGAGCTGATCAAAAATTACGACCTTTCCGACTTCAAGGCCCTGTTCCTGGCCGGCGAACGCCTCGATCCCGACACCCTCAACTGGGCCCGGGACAAACTGGGAGTGCCGGTCATCGACCACTGGTGGCAGACCGAAACCGGATGGGCCATCTGCGCCAACTGCCTGGGCCTGCACCAGTTCCCCATCAAGGAGGGCTCTCCCACCAAGCCGGCGCCGGGATGGAATCTCAAGGTCCTGGATCCGGAGACCAAGGAACCGGTGCCGCCGGGTGAAATCGGTGCCCTGGTGGTCAAGCTGCCCCTGCCGCCGGGCGCCCTGCCCACCCTGTGGCAGAACGACGAGCGCTTCATCGAATCCTACCTGGCCGAGTTTCCGGGCTACTACAAGACGGCCGACGCCGGTTTCATCGATGAAGACGGTTATGTCTATGTCATGACCCGCACCGACGACATAATCAACGTGGCCGGCCACCGCCTTTCCACCGGCGCCATGGAAGAAGTCCTGGCCGATCATCCCGATGTGGCCGAATGCGCCGTTCTGGGCGTCGACGACGAACTAAAGGGACAGGTGCCGGTGGGCTTTCTGGTCCTCAATGCCGGAGTCACCCGTGATCATGACGAAATCATCAAGGAAGTCATTCTGATGGTCAGGGAAAGGATAGGTCCGGTGGCCTCCTTCAAGAAGGCCACGGTGGTCAAGCGGCTGCCCAAGACCCGCTCGGGAAAGATCCTGCGCGGCACCATTCAGAAGATCGCCGACAACAAGGAATGGAAAATGCCGGCCACCATCGATGATCCCTCCATCCTGGGAGAGATAGAAGAGGCCCTGAAGACCATCGGACTGGCGAAAAGCCGCAAATAACACTCACGGCCCACAACCATGCAAAAGCCCGCTTCCGGAAAATCCGGTGGCGGGCTTTTTTCGGTAAACCACGGCCTCTTCCGGGAGGGCTGCGAAAGCGCATCCCGGCCGGTTGCGCCACCATCAAAGAAGGCAGCCCGACCCTTAACGGGTAAAAACCGCTATCAGCCGATGGTGCGCTTGACGATCCCCAGCACCTTGTCAGGATCGAAGGGCTTGGCCACGAAGGCCACCGCGCCCTTGATGGCGTGGTCGCCGTCGATACCGCTTATGACCAGGATCGGAATATCCCGCAGCTGCTTGTCCTGGCGCAGCTTGCGGTAAAACCGGGGGCCCCAATCGCCGGGCATCTGCAAATCCAGGGTGATCAAGTCCGGTTTCTCGGTCCGGACAACTTCCAGGCCTTCCGAGCTGCTGCCGGCACTGCAGGTTTCGTAGCCGTTGTCCTGGAAAAGACTGCTGAGGTACTTGACCACAACCGGATCGTCATCGATTATCAAGATTTTCTTGGCCATGCTTTCCCCCTGCTGATCTTTGTAGGCCGGCCCGCCGGGGACGCAGTCGACTTACTGCGCCTTTCCGGTATTCCGGCGATGGCAAGCGCCGCAGGTTACGGGCCCCTTTCTGAGTTCCAGGTGACACCCCTTGCAGTTGAGATGAAACGCCTTGCGCAAGGAGGGCCGCCCGTTTTCATCCGCCATGCCGTGGCATTCCGAACAGGACTGGTCCTCGGAAGACTCGTCTTCGAGCTTGTTTCCGTCTTCGTCGAACAGATGATGGCAACGGCTGCAGTCTTCCAGGCCGGCATTTTCATTGTGTTCATCATGGTGAAAAACCGCCGGCGGCCGCCTGGGGGCCGTAAAGGAACTGTTGTCCACGGAAACCATATCTTCCTGCCCCACGGCCAGTGAACAGACAAATGCCAGGGCTGCCAGAACGATCATGCCGGCAAGGGCTGCCTTCTTCATCTCCACACTACCTCCCCGGGCCCGTCAGGCCGGTTTCTCCATACATTCGTAGATTATATCCTGAAAAAACTTGATGTCCAACCCGACCTGGTAATGGTGCACGACGTCGTGCAAACCGCTGTGGCAGTTGTGGCACGGTGCGATAAGGATTTCGGCCCCCCGGCTCTTGGCATCGAACAACTGCTCGGCCTTGACCCGGTTGCCCGCAACCCGCTTTTTCTTGTACGGCGGGCCGCAGTTGATCACCCCGCCGCCGGCGGCACAGCAGTAGTTGTGCTCCCGGTTGGGATACATCTCCACCACCTCTTCACACAAGGCCCTGGCAATATAACGGGCCTTCTCATGCAAGCCTCCGCCCCGGGAGACATTACACGGATCGTGGAGGGTTACCGTATGGGGATATTTTTTTGCAATCCTTATCCGGCCCGAACTGATGAGCTCGTAGTAGAAATCTATGGCGTGCACTATGGGAACCGGCGGCATGGACCAGCCCAGCCAGCGGTTGCCCATGTCGTAAACCGAACGGAAAGCATGGCCGCATTCGCCCATGACGATTCTTTTAACCTTCAGCCTGGCGGCAGTCTCGAAGTGGGTCCTTTTCAGCCGCCCCATCAGCTCGTTGTCTCCGGTGAACATGGCCATGTCGCTGTTGTCCCATCCCACGGTGGCCGGCATGGTCCAGTCGACCCCGGCAACATCCATGATGACGGCCGCCTGGTAGATCAACTGGGCCTGGAACTTGGGCTCGGGGGCAATCACCGAGTACATGATGTCGGCCCCTTCCTTCTCCAGGGGTATCCGCAGGGTCGGAATCTCGGCCTGGGCTTCTTCCTCCTGCCACTGGATGGTGTCCACCCATTCATCGCCCTTGACCCACATCTGGTTCATGTGAACAGAGTGGCTATGGGCCGTATCCTGGATGTAAAGAGGGGTGACCCCCAGCTTGTGGATGATACGGCGCACCACCGACATCAGGTAAGCGATATCGATACCGAAGGGGCAGTACTGCACGCAGCGCTTGCACAGGTTGCACTCGGTATGGGCGATCATGACCGCCCGCCGGATAAATTCGGCATCCACCCGGCCCTTGCGCCTGATCATTTCCCAAATGGTCTGTTTGACCTTGCCCACGGGCGAAAACCGGGGGTCCTTGTCGTGGGAAAGATAGAAATGACAGGCGTCGGAACACAACCCGCAGTGGATACAGGTCTCCACATAAGCCTTGAGCCGGGCGCCGGTCTCCTGGTCCAGCACCTGCCGGATGACCTTTTCGATCTTGTCTTCGCTGAGGCGGGAAATGCCCACCCTGATGCCTTCGTCCTCGGGCTGATCTTCCGCTTGCTGTTTCGGTTTCTGTTCGGGTTCTGTCATGAAAGTCTCTCCCTGCTCCATGGGCAACTGTGCAAAACCGGGTTACCAATCCCTCGCATGCCGGACCTTGCCGAACTCGGAGCCCATGTAAGCCCGGGTCAAGGGCGCAAAGATCATATGGCTGAGTCTGGTAAACGGAACGGCCGCCAGCATGACTTCGCCGGCCAGCATGTGAACGATGGTCATCCAGGAAGTGCCGGTCCATTGATGGTAGGACAGCAGCCCGGTGACAAAGGGCGCCGCCACGATGGCCAGCAGCACGAAATCAGAGGTGTCGGTCACGAACCTGACCTCCCGGCGGGTCAGCCGCCGGATCAGGAAAAAAACGCAGCTGGCGATCACCAGCACCGTAAGCCAGTCTGCCACCGGATCGGGCAGGGCCCACCAGGAAAGATCCCAGGCTTCGTCCAGCAACACGATGTGCGACATGAGAAACAATGGGACCAGAATCAGGCAAAGGTGGAAGGCAAACGTGACCAGGGCTACCAGAGGGTGCAGGCGCCAGCTGGCCGTGCCGAAAGGCACCAGCCAGTGCAGGATCGACCGCAGGCTGTATTTCAGGCTCATGTAGGAGAAAATGAACTTCTCGGTCTTTGCCGCCATCCGGATCAGCCCCGCCAGCCGGACGAGGATGCCGGCGAAAAACAGGATAAAAGCGATCCAGGCCAAAGGCCCTGAAACCAGGGCGTATACTTGGTGCATTGCCTCCTCCCCCGTTGTTACTTTAGCCCGCTTCGAGCGTTTCAAATCACGGTTACAGCGCTCAACCCGGGTTTACAATGGAATCGACCGGCACCACCCGGCGGTGATACACGCCTTTTTCCACCCCGCAAATCAACAACCTGTCGCCTTCAGGGCTGAAACAGGGCGTCCAGGCCCGCTCACACCACCTGTCCCAGAGGCAATCGTCGACAGCGATGGTGTAACGGCCGTCCTTTTCCACCTTGGCCGCCACCCGCGCCCCGTCGGGGCTGAAAACCGGCTTCCAGGCCATATCGAACCGCCCCTTCCAGGCCTTGCCGTCCACGGCCACCGTCCAGCGGGAGTCGTCTTTGCCGAGGGCTGCCACCCGGCCGCCGTCCGGGCTGAAGACCATGTCGGTCACCATTTCGCCGAAGGTAAGGTCCCACGGCCGTTCATCGACGGCCACCGTCCAGCGGCCATAGGCAGGCGCAACTATGGCGGCCAGGCGCTTTCCGTCAGGATCAAAGGCCTGGTGCCACAGCTGAACGAAACTGCGGTTCCAGATGGGTCCGTCCTCGGCCGCCAGGATCCACTTTCCGGCCACCCGCACCGGTGCCACCACCTGGCCGGTGCGGGGGTTGAAAACCGGTTCCCAGACGCAGCCGTAAGTCCGGGGCCATGTCCGGCCGTCGACGGCGATGGTGTAATCGTAAAGATTCAGGCGTACTTCGGCGGCCAGGGATCTGTTGTCCGGACCGATGGCCAGATTCCAGACATTGACGAAACGCCGGTCCCAGGCCTTGCCTTCCAGGGCGGCGGTGAAGACCCCTTCCTGAAACTTGTGGACCTGGCCCGAGTCCACATCCTCTACCTGGACGGCTGCGGCCGTGCAGGAGCCGTCCTGACTGAGGGCGAAATAGGTCATGTTGGCAAAATCGCTATCCCAGGCTTTGCCGTCGCGGGCCATGCAATAGCGCATGTCATTCTGGACGGCCACCGCCACGGAGTTTCCACCGGCGGCGTAAATGGGATTCCAGACATAATCGTACCATTTGTCCCAGGGCTTGCCATCGACCGCAACCGTCCACTGGCCGTCCCGGGCCACCAAAGCGATTAGGCTCCCGCCGTCTGCAAACCGCAAATGCCAGATCTTTTCGAAGGTATCGGGCCATTGTTCACCATTGACACAGACACTGAAAACCCCTTCATCCAGATTGACCACCGCGGCTATTTTCTCACCGTCGGGACTTATGCAGGTCTCCTCGACCCAGCGGAAACGTTCCTGCCAGGGCTTCAGATCGATCGCCAGTTCAGCCGTCTCCCAGTTCCACTGCCCGGTGTCTACCATAATGGGCCACCTCCCGGAAATTTTACCCCGTGCTCGAGCCGAACACCTTCTTCGTACAACTGTCCATTGCGCAACGGTCGGTTGCGGCAAAGGAACAGGCCCGTGCTTGCAAAGCGCCTTTGTTGCTGTCCCGCAGCATAACCGCGTCCCCCCAGGAAGGGGTACTTGTTCTCCTTTTATAAAATACGGAAGTCGTCAAAAACTCCTGCCGGATCTTTGAAAACCGGTCAATGCCGGACAGAGAACCATTTTGACAACCACTATAGGTGAAGTAGTTTCGGTTATAAGTCAAGTTGAAAATAGGTAAACCTTTTCATATCTAAGAAGAATTGAGCATTTCAAATGCAATCACCGCCGGGTTCGCAAGCCACCCGGCCAAAGGGGCTTGTTTTGAAATCAAACTCATGATAATTATGCTGACCTGTCCACCTTCGTCATATCACCGCGTAAACTCCTGGAGCACCCGGCAATAATGGTGTGGCATCCAGGCCAAAGGAGGTTTGCCAGATGGAGAAAAGAGCCAGCATCGCCCCGTTTTTCCTGGTACTGGTCCTGGCCGCAGGCTTGCAGGTGGCGCTCGTTGCAGCCGACACCCTTGAAACTCCGGTCAAGGTAGCCAAGAACTTTGTCAAGGCTTATTACCTTCTCGATCCGGGGATGAAAGATCTGCTTTGCAGTGATATCGCAGGCGATCAAGACAGGGATGTCGTCGGCGATTACATCTACGGCAAGATCACCGAGGCCCGCCAAAGAGGCCTGGCACCGGGCTGCCTGCGCCAGATGTTGTATGACATGCACGTGGAAATAATCGAAGAAAGCGAAAACGAGGCCACCGTCCACCTGACTGCGACCGGCAGGGTCTGCATAAACCCCGTCTTTGCCACCGTGGCCCGTATTTTCGCCATCGGCAACGAGTACCCCGTGGAGGCAACCCTCCGGCTTGTCAGGCAAGACGGCAAGTGGCGGGTCTGCGGCAACCCTTTCGGTCTCAATCCCCGGCGCTGACCCGAGCCGCATAAAGAACAATCCGGGGCCGTGGCACATTCATCGGCCCCGGATTTTTTCAAACAACATGCCGGAAACAGCCATGGATCGACAAAGCCAACCGGCTGCCGAAGACTTGCCCCAGCGCGTCTGGGTTTTTCAGCAAAGCGGCAGCGGAGTAGAGAAAATAAAGGGTATCGGCAAGTACGGCAAGGGCCTGATCGAACTGAAGGTTTTCGACATCGACGACGATCTGCCGCCGGTAATCGACGATGCCACCGCCTGGCTGCCGCAAAAGATAGAAGCCGATCTCGTCCTGGATTACCTCAAACATCCAGATCTTTCCGATGAACTTGCCCATTTGTGCCGCCGGTTCGGGGTGCCGGTAATCTCCTCGGGCAAAAAAGGCCCTCTGGCCGATGCCCTGACTCCGGCCACCTGCTGCGCCCTGGCCCGGCAAAAGGGCCTTGGAGCCTACGCCCGCATCTTCGGCTTGCCTGAATTCAGGGTAACCACCGCACGGGGCCGGATAAAATCCGTCGAAGTGCTCCGGGGAGCCCCCTGCGGCGCCACCTGGAACGTGGCCCGCAAACTGATCGGTATGGATATCGAGGAGGCCAAGACCAGGGTCGGCCTGGAAGCCCAGTTTTGCTGCACGGCCGATCCTGCCGGCTGGGACCCCATATCGGGAAAGAGCCCGGTCCATATCGCCGGAGAGCTGCACAAGGCTGGCTTGGTCAAAGCCCTTAAAAACGCGGAGGAAAACCCCTAGCCGCCCTTTGTCCTGACACCGGGCAGGCGGCCGGAAACGCGCTCCAGGCCGGGCTGTCCGCCTCCGGAGGCCTCGCTGCAGACCGGTCTGACTGCCCGCCAGGTATCGAGCCTGGTTTTAAGGTAGGTGGGAAGGTTCAGTATCAGTGGAAATATCCCCAGCGGTGCCCAGCAGCGATGGTTTATGCCGGCATCTGCGGCCCTGAAGATATCGACCAGGAGGCTGGCGGCCCCCATGGCCAGGGAGAAATGGCTGGCCAGCAACGACGGCAGTTCAACCCATGAGTGAAGACCGCTGACGAGGCGGAACCCTTCGCCCAGCAGAAAATATCCGGCCGCACATGGCAGGCCGCAGCAAAGAGCGTTCATCAAAGTCAGCCGATAGGCCCGGCCTTCAGGCATCCCCCGCAGGCGGGCCAGGGTATGCTGGTCATTGCGGGTCAGCGAGCCCCCCACATAATAAGTAAAAACCAGGGAAATCGTCCAGACAACGGCTCCGGCGGCCTTCCGCATGTATCGCCGGCGGCCGCCTTCCCCCTTCAGGCGCACCTGCCAGAAGCGCAGCCGCCTTGCAAGGCGCAGGATCCAGCGTCCGAAAACGCCGCTGTTTATGATGAGATAATCGAGGATACGGGCCTCGGGGTCCATCATCCAACCTTCGCCGCCTTTTATCCGGGCAATCGGGAACGGTACGGACAGGCAATATCGAATAGATAGACCAGCCCCGGACCCGTGTCAAGCAGGCGGGAAGGCGAAAGACAATGCGCTCATTTACTCCGTTTGCCCGGTCTTGACATCTCCGGCCGCCCGGATGGTATTGCGGCCGCCGGCCTTGGCCCCGTACAAAGCCTTGTCGGCGGCTTTGACCAGGAGATGGGGAAGCATCCCGTCACAGGGAACGATGGTGGCCACCCCCAGGCTGATGGTGACATGGGGGGCTATCCCGGAGGTGCGGTGATCGATGGCCAGTTGCTCGACAGCGGTCCTGATCTCGCCTGCCAGAGCCACGGCGCCGGCCTGGTCCGTGGCGGGCAGGACAACGGCAAACTCCTCTCCTCCGAAACGGGCCACCAGGTCGGTGGGCCTTTTCAGGGTCGCATCGATGGCCTGGGCCACCGCCTGAAGGGTCCGGTCACCCTGGAGATGTCCATAGGTGTCGTTATAGGCTTTGAAATGGTCTATGTCGCAAAGGATCAGGCTCAAAGGGGTCTTGTCGCGCCTGCAGCGCCGCCACTGCTGAACCAGATGCTGGTCGAACCGGCGGCGGTTGCCTATTCCGGTCAGCTCGTCCCGGGCCGCCAGTTTCTGCAGTTTGGCGTTCGCTATTTTCAGGGCCGCCTGGGTTTCCATGTAATCCTGGATATCGCTGATGGTGCCGATCACACGCACCGGACGCCCGGTGCTGCTATGCTCCACCACCTTGCCCCTGATCCGCATCCAGCGCCACGATCCGCCGGCCGTGCGCATGCGGACATCGATCTTGATCTGCTCCGAACCACTGCCGTCCATGGGGTATTTACTTAGAACATGCCTGTCGTCAGGATGGACCAAAGCGTGCCAGGCCTTGGGATCGTCTCCGAAACTGCCTGCCGGATAACCCAACAGGTCATGGCACTTGAGGCTGTAATATATCCGGCCGGCCACCACATCCAGGTCCCACAGGCCTTCGTTGGCAGCCGTCAGGGCCAGGGTCAGCCGGCGTTCACTACGGGCAAGGGCTGCTTCGGCCCGCCTGCGCAGCAGGGCCTGCACGAAAGCCGAGGCCAGGGAAAAGACATCCTGCTGATCCTTCTGGCTGTATCCCCGGTCCTTGCCGGCCAGAACCAGCAGACCGAAAGGCTCTCCCCCGTCACCAAGGCATACGCCCAGCAGGCTGGAAGCCCGCTGCCGGCGGTTGCCGGCGGGCCATGGCAGAAATCCCTGAAGCCGGTTTTCAATCACGTGGGCGCCGCTTGCCAGCGCCTGTTGCAAGGCCGGATGAAACCCGCCCTGATCCGCCGGCGGTGCTTCCATGGACCCTGCGCGGCCGGCTTCCGGGAACGCCTTTTCCGTATCGGCCAGGACCGTCCATTTACCGTCACCGATTTTGTCCAAAATCATTCCGGCCTTACTCGATGTGAGCCGGCAGGCTGCCATCAGGCACTCGGTCGCCAATTCGACGTCACTGACCTGCCCGAGGGCCGACTGGAGAACCATGTTGATGGCATCAAGCAGGGCTGTCTTGCGGCCCAGCTGCGCATGGACGCCCTCCTGCTCCTGCCCCTTTGCCTCGAATTCCGGACACAAGACCGGCGGGGCGTCCGGCTTACCGGCAGTTTTTTCCTGCACACACAAACGCTTGCCGGCCGGAGGCCGACAAGCGAACCTGGCGGAGCCGTCTTTGGGGGCAAAATCTCTGTGGGCCCGGGAAATGATCTCGTTGATCATGTTCCACAGCCTTTCTATTTCAACCTCCAGGGCTCCCTGGTCTCCGGCCGGCATTTTGAGATAGGCCTCAACCAGCCTGTCACCGTCAATTCCTATCCTGGCCGCATACCGGTTGAGGGCGCAGTCATCCAGGGTCCCCCGGACTCTTTGACTGATCCACCAGTTGGCCAGATGGCGGCCTTCCACAACTATCGGCATCCCGGCATGCAACAACCCCAGGTGACTGCAGCGGCCGTACGCCGGAAGGAGACTCGAACTCAGGGTTGCCGAAAGTTTTTCAAGGTGGGCTCTGCAGGCCGCGTACCCCCTTGGGGCGTTGCGCACCATTTGGCAGGCTTCATTGAGCAGACTGGGACGGGTAATGGGCCGGCCTTCCAGGTCTCTGATTATCGACGACACCCCGTTGACTGCTGCAAAGGAATTCTGCAGCCGCTGGAGATAACTCACTTCGACAAGCTCTGTGAGGCTGACACCGTCTATGGCCCTGCTGACTGAGATTCCATAACGCATGAGAACACTCCGCTCCAACCCATCAGGGAAAAGGCCACCCGGCTTTCCCCTGATGGAGCTGAAACGGTCTGCCAGGCAGCCCGGCTGTCCAACCCGGCGGTTGTCACCTTCTCTGGCTCTTTCCCGCACACGGCCACATTTTCAAGGCTTCAACCAACCGGACTGGATCCGCGGCTTTCCGCCCTCCGGTTCCCCGGAGTTCGGCTTTTTCTGGTAGCAAACCACCCAAAGAGCGATGGCTTTGAAACTTACGGATCTTTACCGCTAAGCACGCGGTTTTTTAAAAACAAAGAAAGTCGCTGCGCTCTCGGTTCAAGGGGCTTGTCCACGGCGTCTTGCCATGGACGGCCCCTGGTACACAAAGACAGGATACAATTTTGATGCCAGGCGGGAGGAAATTTTAAGCTACTGCAATATATGGGTATTTTAAAACCGGCCAATTCCCCTTGGGTAAAAGGCGCCCTTGGAATGAGAAAATTTTGTAAGAATTGGCATATAAATTTCACATTGAACCGTTACCCAAAGGATCAACCTCCTCCCGACATGGCTTCAACAACCGCCAGGGCTGCGGCGCGGACCGCCCCTTGAAAGCGATGCTCGACAGCCGCCTTCAACATGGCCGGACTCAACACCAGGTTACGGAACGCCAGGGCCGCCAGGGCCGCCAGGGCATGGTCGGCGGCCTTTATGCGGGCCTTCCTGAAATCCACCGCCAGCACTTCGGCCGGCGTGGAAGCGATACTCACCTCAGCGTCGCGCAGGACAAGGCAGTCCGGTTTAAGGCGCTGAAACACGGCCTTGCGTCGCGCAACGCCTTCCGGCGCCAGGGCGATGACCACATCCGGAACGTCGATCCCGGTATAGTCGACCGGCTCCGGGGAAAGGACCAGCTCACAGACCGAATGGCCCCGCAGGACGGTGATGGGATAATCGTTTTTCTGGGTTGCATGCATGCCGGCCGTCATGGCCGCCAGGCACAAAAGCTCGCCGGCGGTGACAACCCTCTGGCCGGCCCGGCCCAGTACCAGGACCCGCCAGGGCCGCTTTTGGGGTGGTTCGAAGACGGCCTTCACCGGCCGGGGAGGGCGGGCCGGCTCCTGACCGGCGGCCAGCCGGCGGTAATGGGCACCGTATTCTTCGCGTACATTTTCGGCAACCGGCCCGGAGGCCTTTTCCAGCGCTTCGATCCGGGCCTCTAGACTCTTGGGGGTCAATTTGTTGCGCCGGCTGTAGCGGCCGGGACAGATTCCCCAGATATCGATGACGGAAAAACCTTCGAACTCGATACCTTTTGCAATTTCATCTGCCAGCTCGGGCCGGTGGGCGGCCAGGCGGCTGACGAAACCGGCACCGGCGGCCCGGGTCACTTTGACCACGTCCAGCGGTATTTCCAGACGGTTCAGGAAACCGGACCCCACCACGGCATCGGGCGGGGTGGTGGGCGAGCACTGTCCGCCTGTCATCCCGTAATTGAAATTGTTCAGCACCAGCAGGGTCAGATCCGGATTCCGGCGGCAGGTGCTCAGCAGGTGGGCACCGCCTATGCCCAGTCCTCCGTCTCCCATGGTTACGATAACCTTCAGCTCCGGCCGGGCCATTTTAATCCCGGTGGCGTAGGTCAGGGCCCTGCCGTGCAGCCCGTGCAGGGCATGGGTGTTGAAAAACGTGTCGAAAAGCCCGGAACAGCCGATGTCGCTGACGATGACAACCTCTTGGGCGGCCAGACCCAGCTGCTGGAGGGCCTTGTCCAGGGCTTCGGTGACATTCTTGTGGGTACATCCGGGGCAAAATACCGGAGGACGCTCGGAATTGAGAAAGCTAGCCATGGGCGATCACCTCCATAATTTTCTCAGGGCCAATCAGTTCACCGTTCATCTGCCCGTAAAATCCCACCGGCAGGGGGGCAACCACCCTTTCGATTTCACGCACGTACTGGCCCATGTTCATCTCCACGACCACCACCCTGCGGCAACCGGCCGCTTTCTCGGCGATCAGGCGGGCCGGCACCGGCCACAGGGTCTTGAGAATCAGCAAAGAAACCGCCTGTCCCTTGCGCTGCAGCTGGGCCACCGCCAGGCGGGCGGCCCTGGCCGTTACCCCGTAACAGACAACCAGGGTCCGGGCGTCTTTCACGGCCATTTCCTCGTAGAAAGTGAACCGCTCCGCCCGGGACTCGATCTTTTCCAGCAGGCGCTTCTGGTTGGCCCCTATCTGGACCGGATCGGTGGTAATATAGCCATCGGGACCGTGGGTGGAGGAAGTCTGACGGACCAGGCGCCGGTTGCCGATGGGCAGAAAATCCGGTACCTGCCGGCCCTTTTCAACCCCGAAGGGAAGAAAATCCGCTCCTTGTGGGCAAAGCCTGCGGCCTACCGGTTCAGCCCGGCGCAATTTATCCCAATCGACGCTTTCACGGGTCATGGCGATCTCCTTGTTGGTGGCCACGAACACCGGACAACGATATGTTTCAGCCAGGTTGAAGGCTTCCATGGTCAGGGAAAAACAGTCGCCGACATCGACTGGCGCAAGCACTATCACGGGCAGGCCCCCGCTGTTTCCCCAGCGCAGAAACTGCACGTCGCCGTCGGCTCCCCGGGTGGCCGATCCCGTCGACGGCCCCAGGCGCTGAACATCGACAATCACCAGGGGAATCTCGCTTCCCACGGCAAAAGATATCTGTTCGCTGTACAGGCTTATGCCGGGCCCCGACGTCGCCGTCAGGACCTTCATCCCGGCCATGGAAGCGCCCAGGCAAAATCCGATGGAGGCGATTTCGTCTTCTGCCTGAAGACAGATACCGCCGGCCGGCGGAAGCAGCCTGAGCATGGTGTTGTAGATGGTGGTGGCCGGCGTTATGGGATAGCCGGCAAAAAAACGGCAGCCGGCTTCAAAGGCTCCCCAGGCAATGGCCTCGTTGCCTTCCATGAAACATAGTGCCATTGGTTTTTCCCTCCATGTATTTGATCAAATATGTGATCAAATATATAATTACATATCCCGTGTCAATCCCGTATCCCCCGGGAACAATATTTTCCGGGCGGGCCGGCGTTATTATACCACGCTCCCTTTCTTTTCGGCTTTTATCAGCTGCAGTCCCTCGACCACGTGGTTGCAAACCCTGCGGATATGGTCGCAAAGCACCTTGCGGGCGCCGGAGGCATCCCCGGCCTCGATCCGGTCGAAAAGCGCCTTGTGATCGGTAGCGGCCTGTTCCATGGAAGTCGAAAAAAGGATACTGCCACCGTACTTGAGGTAGAGGCGGTCGAAGAGGTTGCGCAGGGTTTCCACGGCAATCGGCCGGCCGGCCAGTTCGGCCAGGGTAAGATGGAAGGTCATGTCCCGGGCGAGGCGCTCGAACAGGTAAACCTGCCGGGCCGCCCTGGCATGGGCCTCCATGGTTTCCCTGAGCAGCTCGAGGCCGGCCCGGTCGAGCAGGTTCATCGTACGGCCCAGCAGATCCAGTTCTATGAGCTCCCGCAGGCTGTAGATCTCCTCCACTTCGCGGATACTGACCGGTTCGGTATAGTAGCCGCGGTTGGGTTCATGCCGGACTATTTTCTGAAACTCCAGCCACTTGAGGGCCTGGATGACCGGAGTCTGGCTCATTCCCAGGCGCTCGGCCAGATCACGATAGCCGATCTTCTGGCCGGGCACGATTTCGCCATGGAAAAGCATACGCCGGATACCCTGGTACGCCTTGCGGGTATGGCTCACAGAGCGACGGCCCGTTTTTTTGGCACCGCCTTTCATCGGGATCCTCTTCTTTCTCGGGCCATTCGCGAACTCACTTGGCCAGCCTGAAACGCCAGGCGCAATACCAGCTGTCCGGATGGTCGTCCGGAGGGCAGCCGATACACTCGGTCACGATTCTGTCATCGATGGCGCGGGCAAAATAAGTATATTCCACCAGGCCGGCGGACTTGCAAGGATAATCCGGCAGTCCCTTTTTCTTGCGCGCCGCCTGCACCCGGCACTGGTTCATCTCGAAGACCAGTGTTTGAGAATCTTCCTCGATGATGGTCTGGACATTGAGCCGGGCATAGAGCCGGTATCCCAGGGCTGCCTTCAGTCCTTCGAGTCCGGGGCGCTCTGACAATCCCAGAAACTTCTTGATGAACCTGGCCTCCAGGGGTGAAAAATGGGCCCAGCAGGTATCGTTGCAACGCTTGGCGTCGTTCATTCCGTTTTCGAACTCCACCGCCTGGAACCAGACTCCGTCATTGGCCAGCCAGTTGGCGGCCACCGCTTCCAGAAGGGCCAGCTGGCGTCCGCGGTCCATCTCCACCAGGGGCTTGGGCAGCCCATCTTCCACTTCGAACCCCAGCACCTTGCCCAGACGGCGGATCTGAATCGCAAGGCTCCTTGTACCGGCGGTCTCCAGGGCCTCCATGGCCCGGGCAGATCCCATCTGGTGCCTGACTTCGTTGAACCAGAAACCGTGGTGCAGAATCAGGCGGTGGATCATGTCGATTATCAGCCTGGCCAGATCTTTCGAGTCCAGCTTTTCGATGGTGCTGAAGTTTTCGGTCATCGCTTCCTCCCCGGTGGTGGTGAATGTCCAAAGCCGCTTTCCCCGGCCTGTCTCATACGGCTCCGGAAAGGGCAAAACTCCTTTATGGGACGAAAATCATTCCCTGTCAACCTGGTGTTTGCATCCGGTTTGCACCCGGCTCCGGGCGCCGGTCCGGATGCCCCCTTTGCTTGACACCACCTGTGGCAACCAGTATAACACTTATCATGTTATGCTGGCTGTTTGCCGTAACTGCCAATTTTCAGCCACCGTTGCCGGCGGCGGCTTTTCGGTGTCACGCCAAAGAGGGAGCTGAAACAGACTGCAGATCGTCCAATGGTTACGTTCACCGCATACACAGGGGTGCCATCCCGGCCTTTTATGCTTAGCCGCTGAAAAAGCCCAACAAATTCCAAGACCCGGAGATCACTGCAACCGTAAACAGGTGTAACCGCGCATGCTTTCTGCCGAAAAAAATCCGAATCTGCTGGCTGCCATCGGCCGCCGCACCCTGGAACCGGTGGAACAGATGGGGAAAATGGCCATCTTCCTGTTCTGGGGAACGGTCCACATGTTCACCCTGCCCTTGCAGTGGCGTAAAATAATACAGCAGGTCTACTTCATCGGAGCAAAGTCCGTTTTCATCATCTGCCTTACCAGCGCCTTTACCGGCATGGTCCTGGGTCTGCAGGGATACTACACCCTGGTCAAGTTCGGTTCCGAAGGAATGCTGGGGGCAGCCGTGGCCCTGTCCCTGGTGCGGGAGATGGGGCCGGTGCTTACCGGAATCATGGTGGTGGCCAGGGCCGGATCGGCCATGGCGGCCGAAATCGGCATCATGCGCATCTCCGAACAGATCGACGCCCTGGAAACCATGGATATCGATCCGGTCCGTTTCCTGTTCAGCCCGCGGCTGGCCGCCGCCCTGATCAGCTTCCCGCTGCTGACGGCCCTTTTCGACGTGGTGGGCATCCTGGGCGGCTACCTCACCGGATCGGTCCTGCTGGGAATAAACCCCGGAATCTACTTCGGCCGGGTCGAATCCAGCGTGGTGATGAACGATGTCGCCGGCGGATTCTACAAGGCGGTCTGTTTCGCAGTTCTGGTGGCCATGGTCTGCTGTTTCATGGGTTTTTACACCCACCTGCGGCGTGAGGGCTTCGGCGCCAAGGGCGTCAGCCTCTCCACCACCTCGGCGGTAGTCACTTCCTGCGTGCTCATTCTGATCGCCGATTACGTTCTTACTTCGTTCTTCCTCTAGGACCGATGACCATGACCGAACCGCTGATCGAATTCAGGCAAGTCTTCAAATCCTTCGGCTCCAACGCCGTGCTGAAGGGGGTGGACCTGAAAATCTTCAAAGGCCAGGTAACCACCATAATCGGAAAGAGCGGCATCGGCAAAAGCGTGCTTCTCAAGCACATCATCGGCCTGCTGGAACCCGATGCCGGCACCATCTTTTTCTACGGCCGGCCCCTGGAAGCCATGTCCGCTTCCGAGCGCCGGGAACTCAAGGGCAAGCTCAGCTACATGTTCCAGGGCACGGCCCTTTTCGATTCCATGACGGTTTACGAAAACATCGCCCTTCCGCTGGCGGAAAAACGGCGTTATCCCAAGGCCGAGATTCGGAAGCGGGTCAGGGAAAAGCTCGAGCAGCTAGACCTGGTGGGGCTGGAAAACAAATACCCTTCCCAGCTTTCCGGAGGAATGAAAAAAAGGGTCGCCATGGCAAGGGCCCTGATCACAGAGCCTGAAATCGTGCTCTTCGACGAACCGACCACCGGCCTGGACCCCATCCGCAAGAACGCGGCCCACAACATGATCGCCGACTACCAGCGGCGCTTCGGGTTCACCGGCGTGCTGGTCAGTCATGACATACCGGACGTGTTCAGGATATCCCAGCGGGTGGCCATGCTGGACGACGGCAAGATAATCTTCGAAGGCAGCCCGGAACAGCTGCGGGAAAGCGACAATCCGGTCATCCGGGCCTTCATCCACGGGCATGACCTGATCGACATGGAGTAAACAAGATGGGTGGGTTTCATTGGCATTTTTTACAGGAGGCGGAATGTTTCCGGAGGAATCATGAAACGAACCAGCGTTGAAACCGCCGTCGGGGTATTCGTCCTGATCGGCATCCTTTGCATCGGCTATCTGACCATCAAGCTGGGCAAGATGGAATTGTTCGGCGGCGATTATTACCAACTTACAGCCAGATTCGATTCTGTCTCGGGCCTGAAGGCCGGGGCCGATGTTGAAGTGGCCGGAGTCCAGGTCGGCAAGGTCGGCTCCATCGCGCTCGACCAGGAAGAGTACGTGGCCGTGGTAACGCTGAAGATCCGCAAGGGGGTCAGGATCAGCGACGACGCCATCGCTTCCATCAAGACAGCCGGCCTGATCGGAGACAAATTCGTCAAAATAACACCGGGCGGATCTGAAGATTATCTCGGGCCGGGCGATACTATTACTGACACCGAATCGGCCCTGGACATCGAGGAGCTGATCAGCAAATATGTCTTTGGAAAGGTTTGACGGCATGCGAAACAATCCGGTATCGAAGTGGATCAAACTGATTGTCCTGGGGGCGGTCATTTTCTGGTGGACGGCTGCCGGCCTGCTGGCGGTCGAGACTGAAGCCGATCCCATGGCGACCATCAAAAAGCCCATCGACAAGGTCATCGAAATTCTCAACGACCCCCGCTACAAGGACCCTGACAAGAGGGAAATACAGCGGGAACGGCTCTGGGAGACCGTCCGGGGCCTGTTCGATTTCAACGAGATAAGCCGGAGAGCGGTTGCCAGGCACTGGAAAAAATTCTCGCCCGAAGAAAAGAAGCGCTTTGCCGACGTATTCGCCGACTTTCTGGGCAACACTTACATCGACAAGATACAGAGCGAGTACAACAACGAACAGATCGTCTACGTCAGCCAGATAGCCAGGGGCAACAAGGCCCTGGTCAAGACCAAGCTCCTGCGGGGCGAGTCCCTGGAGATTCCCATTGCCTACAGGATGAAAAAAATTGACGGTAAGTGGAAAATTTACGACATCCTGGTCGAAAACGGCGTCAGCCTGGTCAAGAACTACCGTATCCAGTTTTCCGAAATCCTGAAGAAACATCCTCCGCAATACCTGATAAAACGCTTGGAGACCAAACTTGCCGAGCAAAAAAAGAAACGCGCCGAAAAAAACAAATAGGCTCACCATCGCAGCCCTGCTGGCCGTCATGGTCCTGGCGGGCGCCGGCGGCTGTTCTTCGGTACCGGCAACCGCAAAAGCGGATCCGCACTCGCCCCCTGATTTGAGCTGGCTCGAGACAGGCGAAATCTACCCCGGATACGAGGACGACCGGCGCTATATCAGGCGTGCCTCCGAAACAGAGGCCACCCGGGACGAGCTGGAGGACGAGCTGGAGGACGAACTGGAAGACGAGCTGGAGGACGAGCTGGAGGACGAGATGGCCGGAGAAACCACCATCGCAGATCCCCTGGAAGGTTTCAACCGGGTAATGTTCCAGATCAACGACAAGCTCTACACCTGGATCATGCGCCCCCTGGCCAAGGGCTACCGGGCGGTCCTGCCGGAGATGGTCAGGAGGGGAGTCAAAAATTTCTTCGTCAACCTGACTACCCCCATCAGGCTGGTCAACTGCCTGCTGCAGGGCAAGGCAGGGGCCGCCGAGGCCGAATTTGCCCGTTTCCTAACCAATACCACCATCGGCGTGCTCGGTTTCGGCAACCCCGCCAAAGACTATCCGGAGCTGAACCCTCCCGTCGAGGACACCGGCCAGACCTTAGGCCGCTGGGGAATCGGGGAAGGTTTCTACCTGGTGCTGCCGGTGCTGGGGCCTTCCACCCTGCGCGATACCGTCGGCCTGCTGGGAGACTACTGCCTGAACCCCCTTTCCTACGTCACACCATCCCGGGACGAATTGGCCCTCAAAGGCTGCCGCAGCCTCAACCGCCTTTCCTTTCACATCGGCGACTACGAGGCCCTCAAGGAGGCTTCCCTCGATCCTTACCTGTCCATGCGCAACGGCTATATCCAGCTGCGCCGGTCACGTATCAAGAAGTGATCCCCGGCCTGTTCCGCTCCGGCTGACCCTCCAGGGCGGCCTTCACGGACGGAAACCGGCTCAGATCTGTGTGGGGAATGAATTTGGCGGCCGAAAAACGGTTCATGAAGTCCTGGTTGACGTTAAGCTCCAGGTAGGTAATCCGGTCGCGGATACGGGTAACGGTTCCGGGAACGGCCCGCGACAGCAGGGCCAGGGTGGCCCCGCCCAGACTGCTGTTTCCAAGGGCATGGTAGCTGTCAAGAGGCAGGTCGGGCAGCATGCCGATGGTAATTGCCGAACGGGGATCGATGAAAGAGCCGAAGGTGCCGGCCACGTAAAACCGCTCCAGACGGTTCAAATCCATGGCCACCGTGGCGGTGATGGTCTCCAGGATGGTATACATGGCCGCCTTGGACCTGATCAGGCTGTCGAGATCGGCCTGGCTGATGGTCAAATCCCGGCCGGTGCCCGACTCTGCGGCCGGCACCACCGTCAGGCGGGCCAGGCCCTGCTCCACGGTCAGCAACCGCCCGCAGGCCTCCGGCCGGAACTTGCCCCTGATATCGATCATGCCGGCCACAAAGAGCTGGGCCGCCAGATCGATCAGTCCCGAACCGCAGATACCCACCGGCGGGCGGTTGCCGATGGTGCGGACTTCGATCCTGCGGCTTTGCGGGTCGATGCGCACCTTGTCGATCACTCCCGGACCGGCCATCATGCCCATCCTGGTAACCCCGCCTTCCAGGGCCGGGCCGGCGGCCCCGGCACAGGCAACCATCCATTCAGAGTTTCCCAGCACCACCTCGGCGTTGGTGCCGACATCCACCAGGATGGCGGGTTCATCCAGATCGTCCAGTCCGGCGTAGATGATGCCGGCCAGCAGGTCACCCCCGAAATAACTGCCCACGTTGGGGAAGGGGTATACCATGGCACCGGGGGCCAGGTTCAGCCCCAGGTCCGAGGCCCTTGTCAGCCCCGGACGGTTGATGACCGGAATGTAGGGCTCCCGGATTATCCACCGCGGATCGAGTCCCAGGAAAAGGTGGGTCATGACGGTATTGCCCGCCACGGCCATAAGGTGGACCTGGTCGCTTGCTATGCCTGCATCCGCGCAAATCCCGGCAATCGCCCGGTTGAGGCCTTCCATGATCAGGCAGTTCAGGTGGGCCAGGCCTTCGGGTTCGGCCGCGTGGTGAATCCGGGTCAGGACGTCGGGCCCCACCTCCAGCTGGGGATTGTCCAGACCGGTTTCGGCAAGCGTCTCTGCGCCGGCCAAATCCACCAGACGCAGGACGACCCTGGTTGTTCCCAGGTCGACCGCCAGCCCGCAGATCTTCTTTTCCTGGCCGGCCGGGGCCGCATGCAGGACCCGGAAGCCGTTGCCGTCGGCAAAAACCAGGGCCTTTACCCGGTAATCACTTTTCCGCAACAGGTCCGGCAGCCGGCGGACGAGATGCAGATCGATGGCCAGCTCATCGGTTTCGACGACAGCAGCCAGTGACCTCACCAGCCGGTCGGCATCAGCCGTATTGTCGGCCAGGGACGGTTCGGGCAGGTCTACTTCGATCACCAGGGGATCGGTACGGGGTTGGAACTTCTGCGCGGGCGACTCCATTTGATCCTTTTCAAGGGGTGCTTTCAGCTTTCAGCAGGCCTTATGCCATCAGCTTTTCCACCTGCTCTGCCAGCCGGCTCATCACCCGGCCGGCCTTGCCCATCAACGCCAGGTCGGTTATCTCGCCGGTGAGCGGGGTCGGCTCAGGGTTTATCTCTATGATAACCGCTCCGCTGCGCTTGGCGATCACCGGCATGTAGGCCGCCGGCTCGACGGTGGCGGAGGTGCCGATCACCAGCATGGCCTCACAGGCGGCAGACAGCAGCTGGGACCTTTTCAGGTGGTTGGGGGGAATCATTTCGCCGAAAAAAACGACATCCGGCCGCAGGACTCCCCCGCACCGGCACAGGGGCGGAAGACTGTCCAGCTCCAGGCTGCCGGTGTCAAAGGACGCCTGGCAGTCCATGCAGCGCTGAACGGCAAAGCTGCCGTGAAACTCGATCACGTCCGTGCTGCCGGCCGCCTGATGAAGCCCGTCGACATTCTGGGTAATGATTGTTTTCAGAATCCCGAGCCGCTCCAGACGATAGAGGGCCTGATGGGCTGCATTGGGCCTGGCCCGGTCCAGGACCTCCTTCATGGACTTGATCAGCACTTCCCATACTTCGGCCGGGTCTTTGAGAAAAGCATCTATGTGGGCGTATTGCATCGGGTCTATCTTTTCCCACAATCCGCCCTTGCCCCTGAACGGAGGAATTCCGCTTTCCACGGAGATTCCGGCCCCGGTCAGGGCCACCACGTTCCTTTTGGCGGCCAGTATCCCGGCCGCCTGCCGGATCAATTCTTCCATCGCCTGCCCGTCCTTTCCAGGGCTTCAAAGTTCGAAAGTCATGCCGGCTCCGACGGCAAAACATTCCAGCTTCTTGTCCCGGTCGTTGATTATCTTCTGACAGGCCTCGACAATCTCGTCAACTTCCTGGTCTGTCCGTTCCTGGTTAAGATGGAAAAGCCCCAGCTTGCCCACGCTGGCATGGAAGGCTATGTCCAGGACGTCCACGTAGGAAGAGTGCCCCCATTCGATCAGCAGCTTGTATTCCTGGGGGGTATATTCGGCATCGTGGATCAACAGATCGGCCCCTTCACAAAAAGCAAGATACTCCATGCTGGTCAGGCCTCCGGGATGGACAAAACCAAGCTCGTTGTCGGTAAGGAAAACAAAAGACTTGCCGTCTTCGATGAACTTGTAGCCCTTGCCCGTATTGGGGTGGCTGATCTGGATGGGAACGACTGTAATGGAGCCTATCTCGAACTTCTCGGGCCGGGCCTCTTCGTAAATTATCTTGGCCTTCAGGTCTGAAAAACGGACCGGGAAGTTGGGCGGCGCCATGACCTTGGAGAACATGCTCTCCATGAACTTCTTATGGAAAGCGCCGCTGTGCATCCGAATCTCGGGATGCTCCAGGAAAAGGGGTTTGAAAAAGGGAAACCCCATGAGATGGTCCCAGTGGCCGTGGGTCAAGAGGAAATTGTACTTGTAACACCCTTCTTTGATGAGATGGTTGCCGAGCCTGCGGATGCCGGTGCCGGCATCGACGATGATCACATCTCCGCTTTTGGCCCGAATCTCCATACAGGTGGTATCACCACCATACTTGGTGTATTCAGGACCGGAAACCGGAATCGATCCCCTTGACCCCCAACATCTGATTAGCATGCTTCACCTACCGGGGTTGTAAGCAGGCGACTAAGTAACGGCAGCTGCCTGTTTGCCAGCGCCGGGTCTTACGGCCACAGTCCGGCCGGGTCTACGCCCGGCTGGGCGCGGCCATCAGAAATTCTCGGCCAGGAAAGTGTGCCAAATGCCATCCTGATGCCAGCTTTCAACGATCCTGACTCCATTGCGCCCAAGCTCCTCTTCTATCAGGCGGGCCTGGCTCCGGAACAGTCCGGAAAACACATATTGCTTGGGCAGCCGGTAACTTTCGGCCGCCAACATCTGCTTCATGACATCATAATGGATATTCGATACCACAAGATCAAACGGCAAGTCCATAAAATTATCTGCCCGGCCGCGGGCCACCAGGACCTTTTCCTCAAGGCGGTTCAGCCTCACGTTGCCCATGGCGGTAGCTGTCGCCAGGGGGTTCAGGTCCAGGGCCAGCACCTTTTCGGCCCCCAGAAAAGCGCACGCCAGGGCCAGCACGCCGGTGCCGGTTCCAAGGTCGGCCACCGTGCGGGGCGGCCTGCGGGCAAAGGCCCTTTTGACGGCCTCCAGGCAGTGCAAAGTGGTTGGATGCCGGCAGTTGCCGAAGACCACTCCCGGGTCGAGCCAGATACACGGCCTGGACGCCGGAGGGTCGAATCTGTGCCATGGCGGGGCGATGAAAAAGTCACCCGCGTCGACAACGGACAGGCTCTGGCCCTGCCATTGTTCATAGGACATGTTATAGGTATCTATCAGCTCAACGGAAGGGATCGACTCAAGCAGACGCCTGACGGCATCGCCGGCCGGCCGGCCGAAAAAAAGGAAAAAATCACCTTCTTCTTCCCAGGCGCCAAGAAAATCCGATTCGGGCACAGATATTTCCGCCGGCAGGTTACCCCGGCAATAGTAGATGAAAAGCTCATCGTAAGGGCAGCGATCCATGTGATTGTGCCTGGCAATCTGTTGACAAGCCCCGGCCGCAAAGCCAGCCGGGTTTTCGCATGAGGGTCACGTTTTCGGAATTTGATCCAGGTACCACTGCATGGGATCGAGGATGGTAAAGCCCAGGTCCCTGATTTTCTTTTTGACCCGCGCGACATTGTTGGTCAGAAGATAAGGGAAAACCGCCCGCTTGCCTTCTTCCCAGTAACGGGCCACCAGCACGCTGCCGAAAGAAATATTTTCTTCCGTGACAGCGTCGACTATCTTCTTGAGCTGCCCGACCTTTTCTTCAACTATGATGCAGAGCAGAGTGCCCGGCTCACCAATGCCCAGGACATTGATGAAGGTCCGCAGCAGATCCCGGACTGAAATTATCCCCTTCAGGCGCCCCTTGTCGTCGACCACCGGAAAGGCGCCCACCTTGTGGCGCTGGATCAGCAGCAGGGCGTCCTGGATGGTGTCGGTGGGTGAAATTGTGATGGGATTTATGCTCATGATCTCTTTGACCTTCAGGTCGTCGTACTTCTTGCGGTCGTCCGCGCTGCCCAGGCCCTTGGCAAAACGCGGCGGCAGGGCGCTGCGGATATCCCTGTCGGTAACGATTCCCACCAGGGTGTTGTCGGCTTCCACCACCGGCAGGTGCCTGACATTGTTTTCGGTCATGATGTCCTGGGCCTCGTAGATAGAGGTCTCCTTGTCGATGGTGATCACTTTGGCGGTCATTGATCTGCTGACAAACATCGTTTCCTCCACGCTGGGCTGTATTGTTTAGACCCGGCCAAGTGAAATTGCACCGGCACCGGTCATCAGTTTTCCAACAGGATCCGTACATGGTCCCGGGCAAGTTCCGGAAGCCGCTTCAGGCAATAGCCGCCTTCCAGGACCGAAACCACCCGGCCGTCACAGCTTTGGTCCGCCCACCTGACGATCTGGCGCATTATCCAGGCAAAACCCTCTGTGGTGAGGTTGATATCCGACATCTCGTCTTCGCAATGGGCATCGAATCCGGCCGAAACCAGAATCACCTCCGGGTTGAAGGCTTCGATGGACGGTTCCAGGTCGCGTCTCATGCGCAACCGGTAAGCCTCGTCTCCCTGCCCCGGCAGGATGGGCGAATTCTTGGTAAAGCCGTAGCCCGCCTTGGCCCCCACCTCGAACTCCCGGCCCGTGCCGGGATAGGCAAAAGAAGGATGCTGATGAATGGAATAGTAGAAAACACTATCGTCGCGTTCGAAAATATGCTGGGTGCCGTTTCCGTGGTGAACGTCGAAATCGACGATGGCAACCCGCTTGATCCCGTGACGGGCCTGGAGGTAGCGGGCGGCAATGGCCACGTTGTTGAAGTAGCAAAAGCCCATGGCCTTGTCGGTTTCGGCATGGTGTCCCGGCGGCCTTACGGCGCAGAAAGCGTTGTCCAGGCTTCCGTCCATGAGCATGTCGAGAATTTTCAGTATCCCGCCCACCGCCAGACAGGCCACCTCGTATGTTTCGGGACACATCTGGTTGTCCGGGCAATCGAAGGTGCTGTTGCCCGACAGGCAAAGCTCCTCGAAACGCCGGATATAAGCATCGGTATGCACGGCCTCGATCCATTGCCTGTCGGCCGTCTCGGCCTCGATCAAAACCACTTTGTCCAGGAGTTCGCCCTCTTCCAGCCCCTTCCGGATGGCCAGCAGGCGATCGGCCATTTCAGGATGATACGGTCCGGTGTCATGCAGCAGGAACCGCTTGTCGTACAAAAAGCCCGTCTTTTTCATGGAACCCCGTCCCCCCGGCGAACAAGACAGATAAGCCTTACGTCAATTTCATGGTGTACAGTTCCAGGCCGTTATCCGTGCTGCCCGCAGCCCGGCCGCCTGGCTTCGCTTTGACAGACCTGTCAAGGCTAATCTATTACGATAGGTTGATTCCGGCCGGCTGTCCACATTTTTTTATCTGCAACGGAAGCAACCAATCCGGGCGCGGCCGCAACGAAGAAATGAAACCGCTTAAGAAGCCATCAGGGTATGATGCGGTCGAATATGCTCCAGGCCGCCTGCATGGCCGGATTGTTCTCGTCGATTTCGATGGTGGGCTTGCCGTCCAAATCGAATTCATAGACCGTTTCGTCCTCCGGAATGGTGCCGGCAAGCTCCAGGCCTTCTTTTTCCAGCAGATCGATGACCTCCCGGCTGGGGGGCTCCTTTACCTTGTTCATGATCAGGTAACTCTTGCCCACGCCGATATTCAGGTCCCGGGCCAGCTTGTTTATCCGCAGACCGGCCTGCAATCCTCTCCGGCTGCTGTCGGTGATGATCAGAAGCACGTCCACATTGCTGGTGGTAAGCCGGCTGATATGCTCCATCCCGGCCTCGTTGTCCATGACCACATAGGCGTAATTCCCAACCAGCCGTTCCAGGAAACCAGTAAGCAGGGTGTTGGCGGCACAGTAACATCCGGCCCCTTCAGGTTGGCCCATGACCACCAGGTCGAAACCGTCTTCTTCCACGATGGCCTCTTCCAGGCGCATGGACATGAAGACGTCCTTGGTCATTCCCGGCGGCACCTTGCCCTTTTTCATGTCTTCGCGGGCATTGCCCAGGGTGTCGGTGACAGTCAGGCCCAGCACCTCGTTCAGGTTGGCATTGCTGTCGGCATCGACCGCCAGGACAGGGGTCTTGCCTTTTGCAATCAGATACTTGATCAGCATTCCGGCCACGGTGGTCTTCCCGGTGCCTCCTTTGCCGGCCAAAGCAATCGTAAAAGCCATTGTTGATTCCTTTCTGTCGCAAACTTGTCATCGAGATGCGACGCAGTCGCCCCAAAGCAACCGGCAGCGCAGATACCGGACTATCTGCGAAGCCGTAACTTTCGTTTTTCCTCACCCGTCATATACATGCTCCAAACAACAGAAGTTAACACCGTTTCCGATTAAGGCAAGCTGATTTTGATCCGGATCCTCCGGCTTGCTTTGGTCCCGGCCCTGTGTTAGCTTGGGTATGTGTGTTTGCAGACAAGGACCGGGAAAATCACGCCCGGCCGCTTTCCAGGCCGACCGAACTACAGCCACAAGGAGGCTCCCATGTTAGATCTGGTAAAAAAGAGTATGCTGGCCGGCATCGGCCTGGCCCTCAAAACCTGGGACGAGGTGGAAGCATTTGCCCGCGACCTGCAGAAACGAGGCCAGATGACCGAAAAAGAAGGCCGCAAGTTCCTCGAAGAACTGCAGGTGCGCTATCAGGATGTGCAATCCAAGCTGGAAAAGCGGGTCGAGCAAAGTGTCCGCGGCTTTCTCAAAAAGGCCGACGTTGTCACTGCCGACGAGCTCAAGGGCCTGAAAAAAGAGATCCGCGAACTGAAACAGGCCGTGGCCGCCTTGAGTGAAAAGTCCGGCTAGCGCCTGTTGGTCATGATCAGCATCCGCAAAATCGGGGTCATCGGCCGCACCTACCGCCACCTGAACCGCTATCGCCAGATCCTGGCGACCCTGTTCAAATACGGTTTCGGCGATCTGGTGGAACTGCTCAAAATCGAGCAGTACATCGAAATCGGCCTTCAGCTGATCTCGAAAAAGCGGCGGGAGCGGCTTGAAAAGCTCTCCCGGGCCCAGCGGGTACGGATGGCCCTGGAAGAACTCGGCCCGACCTATATCAAGCTCGGCCAGATCCTGTCTGCCAGGCCGGACCTGGTGCCGGTGGATTTCATCCGCGAGTTCGAAAAGCTCCAGGACAAGGTCGTCCCGGTACCGTTCGACAGGATAAAGGAAACCATCGAGGACGAACTGGGCCATCGCCTGGAAGAGATTTTCAAATCGGTCGATCCCGTTCCCAGGGCCTCGGCCTCCATCGGCCAGGTTCACGAGGCCTGGCTTACAGGCGGCGAGAAAGTGGCCATCAAGGTTCAGCGGCCGGCCATCGAAAAGATAGTCGAGATCGACCTTGAAATCATGCTCCACCTGGCCACCCTGATGGAACGCCACATAGAGGAACTGGCCTTCCACCGGCCGGTGACCATCGTCGAAGAATTTGCCCGCAGCATCGAGCGCGAGCTGGACTATACCATCGAAGCCTCCAGCATGGAGCGGGTGGCGGCCCAGTTCCTGGCCAACCCCAGGGTCTACATCCCCAAGGTCTACCGCGAGCTGAGCACCAAGAAGGTGCTGACCACCGAGTATGTGGACGGCATCAAGATCAACGACCTGGAAGGGTTGAAAGCGGCAGGCCTGGACCTGGAGCAGCTTTGCGACCTGGGCACGGAAATCGTCCTGGCCCAGGTGCTGGAGTTCGGCTTCTTCCATGCCGACCCCCATCCGGGCAACATCTTCGCCCTGCCGGACAACGTCATCTGCCTCCTGGACTTCGGCATGATGGGGGCGGTGGACCGCAGCCGGCGGGAACAGTTCGTCGACCTGATCTACAGCATCATCAAGCGCGACGAGGCCCGGGCCGCCCAGGTCCTGCTGCGCTTTACCATCTGGGACGAAGAACCGGACCTCAGGCGCCTGGAAATAGACGTGGCCGAGTTCATCGGCCGCCACCTTTACAAGCCCCTCAAGGACATCGAAATCGGCAAGCTGCTCCAGCACCTGCTGGAGATCGCCGCCAGCCACCGGATGCGGATCCCGCCCGATATCTTCCTGATGTTCAAGGCCCTTGCCACGGTCGAGGGCGTGGCCCGCACCCTGAACCCTGATTTCGACTTCATCTCCAAGGCACGGCCCTTCATCAAGAAGGTCAGGCTGGCCCGCCTGGCGCCTGCCCGGGTCAGCTCCGACATGCTGAGAATCCTGGAAAACACCTACGAGTTCATGGTGGACTTTCCCAAGGACCTGCTGGAGATCACCCGGGCCATCCGCCAGCGCAAGCTGTCTGTCACCCTGGTGCTCAAAGACATGCAGACCATGCTGGCCACCCACGACCAGATCAGCAACCGGATCGCCTTTGCCATCATAATCGCCGCCCTGATCATCGGTTCGGCCCTGATAGTGATCTCCAAGACCCCGCCCCTGTTCTACGGCATCTCCCTGATCGGGATCATCGGCTTTCTGGCCGCCGCCGTCATGGGCATCTGGCTCCTGGTTGCCATCATAAAAAAGGGCCGCCTCTGAAGGCAGCCCCTGATGGTCCTGTTTGCCGGCTGTCCGCCTGTCATACAATCGTATAGCCCGGTCCTTCCCCGCCTTCGGGACAGGTCCAGGTGATGTTGGCGTACGGATCCTTGATGTCGCAGGTCTTGCAGTGAAAACAGTTGGAAGCATTGAGCTTGATGCGCGGCCGGCCGGCCTGGTCCTTTTCCAGCTCATAGACGTTGCCCGGGCAGAAGCGGGTGCAGGGGCAGCGGTAGGTTGGATAACATTTTTCGACACATAGTGCCGGGTCGTGAATCACCAGGTGGCAGGGTTCGTCTTCCCGGTGCATGGTCTTGGAAAGGTAAACCCCGGTCAGCTTGTCCACCACCAGTTTGCCGTCGTACACCTGGCCGGGAAGCTCTTCAGCCTGCTTTTCACCGGCCGGCCTGAGGGTGCGGCTGTCTTGCTTGAGCGGCATGGGGTCCTGGATCCCCTTGCCCCGGGTAAGGTACTGCAGCCCCAGGTGAACCAGTTTGGCCAGCCCCTTCTTGGCCAGGGCCTGGGCAAAGTTGCGGCCCTCGCGGATCTCTTCCATGGCCCAGGATGCTTCCAGCCGCCGCTGGTAATCCTCCAGCTGTCTATGGCTGCAGTCTTCTTTTTCCAGGGCCGCGAAAACCGCCTCGGCCGCCACCATGGCCGACTTCATGGCCACGTGGATACCTTTCAGGGCCGGGGTGTTGTGCACCGAGGCACACCCGCCCACAAGGACCGCCCCATCGACTGCCAGGCGGGGAAAAGTATAGAGGCCACCGGTGCTGACCGTGCGGGCACCCTGCTCGATCACCTTCCCGCCTTCCAGGATGCGGGCCACAAAGGGATGGAGCTTGAAACGGATGAACATTTCGTAAGGATCCAGGAAGGGGTCCTCGTAACTTAAGGCCGTCAGGTAGCCGATTGCCAGGTGCCTGTCGTCCATGCGGTAGCAGAACCCTCCCCCGGAAAGATTCCAGCCCAGGGGGTATCCCATGAAGTGGAGCACGTTGAACGGCCTGGAGCTGAAAAAGGCGTTGGGGGTCTCAAACTCTATTACCTCCTTTATCCCGGTCTCGTACACCGGGGGAAACTTGCCGGCATAAAGGTCCAGGCGGCCGGCCAGCTCCTTGACCAGGCTGCCGCGGGCCCCTTCGGCAAATATGGTCACCTTGGCCCCCAGGTCTATGCCCGGCTCGAAGTTCGGCTTGGGCTTGCCTTCCTTGTCCAGGCCCTTGTCGCCGGTGCGGACGCCGGCCACGGTCCGGCCGTCGTCGGCGTAAAGGATCTGGGTGCCGGCAAAGCCGGGAAATATGTTAACCCCCAGGTCTTCGGCCTGCCGGCCCAGCCAGCGGGTGAACCTGGCCAGGCTGACGATGTGGAAACCGGTGTTGTGCAGGTAGCGGGGCACCAGCGGAATCTTCCAGGCCTTGTCCGGCATGAGGTAGAAAAGGGCGTCGCCTTGCACCTGGCCGTCGACCGGGCAGCCTTTTTCCACGGCACCGGGAATCAGTTCCTCCAGGGCCCTGGGGTTCAAAATGGCGCCGCTGACGGCATGGGCGCCGATTTCGGCCCCCTTGTCGATCAGGGCCACTTCCAGCTCCCGCCCGGCCGCCCGGGCCTTCTGCATCAGGGCGATGGCCGCCGCCAGGCCGGCCGGCCCCCCGCCAACGATAACCACGTCGAAGTCGATCCGCTCGTAATCGGTCGCCATATCAGCAAATCCTCGTGAAAGTTTCGAAGGTGCCAAAACCTGCTTCCCAATTCCAATGCCTGCGATACCACAACCAGGGACGGATTGTAAACCGGCCGGGCATCAAAATCCCCGGCACAGGCCCGTTGCCAATACCTTTGCCGGCGGCAGTAACGATGGCAACATGTTTTGAAGACATGATGCCTCCCTGCAGGGTGATTTGCTATTATACCAGGCCGGCCTCGGCAATGGGCCTGTTTTCGATTATCCTGGCCGGGTCGAATACAGACAAATCAAGACTCAGGGGCAGGTCGAGGATAATCTCTGTCAGGTAGCGCCCCACCGCCGGGGCCTGCTGCAGGCCGTGGCCTGAAAAACCGTTTGCCAGGTAGAGTCCTTCGATCCCGGGCCAGGGCCCGACGATGGCGTTTCCGTCCAGGGTGTTGACGGCATACAGTCCGGCCCAGCCCCTGACGAGTTTGAGGCGGTCGAAAGCCGGTACGAATTCGTACAGCTCCGGCCAGAGTATCTCGTAAAACCGCTTGTCGTCCCAGGCAAAATCGAAACCAACCCGGTCTTCCTCCATGGACTTGCCAAGCAGGATCAGGCCTCCTGTCTCGGTCCGGAAATAGAGTCCGGAGGGCAGGACCGTCAGGGGCAGCGGGCCTTCCGGTTTGACCGCGCTGTCAAGGGCGAAGACCTGGCGCATGACCGGCCTTACC
>Ga0256835_1000033_pt1 | contig 129393 bp, 104 predicted proteins | sample PIR30metaG_FD_185972 | JGI IMG/M metagenome (GOLD analysis project Ga0256835, IMG submission 185972) | Hydrothermal vent microbial communities from East Pacific Rise, Pacific Ocean - PIR-30 | ecosystem: Environmental > Aquatic > Marine > Hydrothermal vents | place: Pacific Ocean: East Pacific...
TCGTTTCAATCCGCAGGTTATCCTTTCACCGCGGCAGATGTCAATGGCCGGAATGGTGCCTATTCCGAAAGGCTGTCCCAGAAGCTGCGGGCCTGGTCGGCGGTTGAAGGCGGCCCCGGCGGCCGGGTCCCCGGGCGGAGGCCCCGCAGCCGGGCGATGCGCTCTTCAAGGGGCGGATGGGTGGAGAAAAGGCTTGCCAGGCCGCGGCCTGAAAGCGGGGCCACGATGAAAAGATGGGAAGTTGCCGGGTTGACCCGCATGGGCAGCCGGCCTGAGTAGGCTCCCAGCTTTTCCAGGGCCCGGGCCAGGCTTTCGCCCTCGCCCAAAAGGGCCGCCCCGGTGGCGTCTGCCAGGTACTCCCGGGAGCGGGAGACGGCCATCTGGATGATCATGGCTGCAATCGGGGCGATGATCGACATGGCGATCAGCCCCAGGATGCCGCCGCCTTCATCGTCGTCTCCCCGCAGGCCGCCGAAAATGGCCGACCAGCGGGCCATGTTGGCCAGAATCATGATGGCCCCGGCCATGGTGGCGGCAATGGAGCCGATGAGAATGTCCCGGTTCTTGACGTGGGCCAGCTCGTGGGCCAGCACTCCCATGATCTCCCTGCGGTCCATCAGCTGCAGCATCCCTTCGGTGACGGCCACGGCCGCGTGTTGCGGGTTGCGGCCGGTGGCAAAGGCGTTGGGTGCCTGCTCGGGTATGACGTAGAGCTTGGGCATGGGCAGGCCGGCCCGCCGGGTAAGTTCGGACACCATGGACCACAGTTCGGGGGCCTGCCGGCGGTCCACCGGCCGGGCCCGGTACATTCTGAGCACGATCTTGTCCGAGTACCAGTAGCTGAAAAAGTTCATGGCCGCCGCAAGCAGGAAGGCGACCATCATTCCCGCCCGGCCGCCGATCAGGCGGCCAATCACGATCAGCAGGGCCGTCATGCCGGCCAGCAGAAAGGCTGTCTTTATTTGGTTTCCCATTTTGCCGAAATTACCTCCCGGTAGATTGCAAATCCAGTTTTCAGGGCTAAATATAACCCCGGCCCGGCCGATTACAAGGGGGGGTGGCGGTCCTAAAACCCGGAAAAAGGGCCGGCCGGAAAGGGACTATTTGTTGGGATCGGGGCAAGATTTACTTGACAATTTTTCATAATCTTCCCACTAAGAATGGCGGCCGGGCCGGATTGTTCCGGCCGGGCGGTGCCGGTTGAAATTCCCCCCCCTTTTTTGGGCGGCGGTTTATTCCAAGATTTCAAGGAGTTTTGCATGAGCGATGTACCTGCAGACGGCGGTTCGGGTCCGGATCGTTCCGGGGAAAACGAGCCATCCTTTGCCGAGATGCTGGAGGCCTACGAGGCCGGGATGAACGAAGACCTCCAGGTCGGCGATAAAATAAAGGGCAAGGTGGTTGCCATCGACGACCACAGCGTTTTCGTCGATACCGGCACCAAGGCCGACGGGATGGTGGAAAAAGAAGAGCTGCTGGACGACGATGGAGAGCTTACCTGCCGGGTGGGCGACGAGCTGGAGCTTTTCGTGGTAGCCCTGGACGAAAGTGAGATCAGGCTTTCGAAGGCCATTTCCGGCATCGGCGGACTCGAGGTTCTCAAGGATGCCTACCACAACAAGATTCCCGTCGAGGGCAAGGTGGTGGCCGCCATCAAGGGCGGATTCCAGGTGGAGGTGGTCAAGCGGCGGGCCTTTTGCCCCATCAGCCAGATGGATGTTACCTACGTCGAAGACACGGCTCCCTACATCGGCCGGAGTTATTCGTTCCTGATTACCAGGCTGGAGGAAAACGGCCGCAACATCGTGCTGTCGCGGCGCAAACTGCTGGAGCAGGAACAGGCGGCGGCCCGCAAGGAGTTTCTGGCAAAACTGGAAGAAGGCGACGTGGTTACCGGCAGGGTCACCCGCCTCATGCCTTACGGGGCCTTCGTGGAGCTTTGCCCCGGCCTGGAAGGCATGGTCCATATTTCCGAGCTGAGCTGGTCCCGGCTGGACACGCCTCAGGATGCGGTGTCGCCCGGCCAGCAGCTCGATGTCAAGGTGCTGAAGATGGAAACCGACGCCAAGGGCCGGCCGCGGATCTCCCTTTCGGCCCGCCAGGCAACCGAGGACCCCTGGCTGAAGGCGGCCAGGCGCTTTGCCCCCGGCACCCGGACAACCGGCAAGGTCACCCGCTGCGCCGATTTCGGAGCTTTCGTGGAAGTGGCTCCCGGCATCGAGGGCCTGGTCCATGTCAGCGAAATCAGCTACCGCCGGGTCAACAAGCCGGAAGATTTCGTAAAACCGGGCCAGAGCGTGTCGGTGATGGTAAAGTCGGTGGATCCGGACGCCCGCCGGATGTCCCTGAGCATGAAAGAGGTGGAAGGCGATCCCTGGCTGGATGTGCAGGAGCGCTTTGCCGCCGGCACCAAGGTCGACGGCGTGGTGGAGAAAAAAGAGCCTTTCGGTATCTTCGTTACCCTGGCGCCGGGAATCACCGGCCTGCTGCCGGCCTCCAGGATCAAGTCCGCGGCCGGGGGTGACAGGCTGGAACGGCTCAAGCCCGGCGATTCCGTCCGGGTGACCGTCTCCCAGGTGGATGCGGCCCGGCGCCGTATCAGCCTGGCTCCGGTGGACCAGGGCCAGTCCGACGACTGGCAGCGGTTTGCCGGCCGGGGAAACGGCTCCCTGGGCTCCTTGGGAGAAAAACTGCAACAGGCCCTGAAGGCCAAGCAAAAGGGATAAGGAGACTTCCATCATGGCAGACGAAGTTTACGATCTGATCATCATCGGCGGCGGTCCGGGCGGGCTTTCAGCCGCTGTTTACGCCAAGCGGGCGGCCCTCAAGACCCTGCTTATCGAAAAAGGCATTCCCGGCGGCCAGGTCAACCTGACCGACGAGGTGGAAAACTATCTTGGCTTTGAACGCATCTCCGGCGCCGAGCTTTCCATGCGTTTTGCCGATCATGCCAAGTCCTACGGCCTGGAGATTCTCAACACAGAGGTCAAGGCCGTGGAACCGGGCAGGGACCGGCATGTGATCCGCCTGGCCGATGGTTCCGGTCTGAGCACTTTCGCCGTCATTCTGGCAACCGGCGGCAGTCCCAGGCGGCTGGAGGTGCCCGGCGAAGACGAGCTTTACGGCAAGGGGGTTTCCTATTGCGCCACCTGCGACGGCTTTTTCTTCCGCAACAAGACCGTCCTGGTGGTGGGCGGCGGTGACAGTGCCGCCGAAGAAGCCCTCTATCTTGCCAAGCTGGCCGACAAGGTTTACATCGCCCACCGCCGGGACGCCCTGCGGGCCAGCAAGATTCTCCAGCAGCGCATCCAGGACGAGGGCAAGATCGAGGTCCTCTGGAACACGGTGGTCACAGAAATCAAGGCCGATGAACAGGGGGTAAACGCGGTAACCCTCAAGGACGTTGTAAGCGGCGAGCACAGAGACCTGCCCGTCGACGGGGTTTTCATCTTCATCGGTTTTACTCCCAACACCAAGCTGGTTCCCGAAGGTGTGGAGCTGGCGGCGGACGGTTCGGTGATCACCGACGACAAGTGCGCAACCGGTATTGCCGGCATTTTCGCCATCGGTGATCTGCGGAAGAAATTTTCCCGCCAGATAATTCTTTCGGCGGCCGACGGCTGCACGGCGGCTCTGGCGGCTGCCCTCTACGTTGAAAACAAAAAGGGCGCCTCCGGCAAGGATGCCTGCCGGGTATAGATTTTACCGGCCGGCTCGGCCCTTGAGAAGAGGTATGCCGGGAGATGAATCTTGAAGCCAGGACCGCAATTCTGGAGGCCTTGTACAGGCTGCACGACGGACTCATGGCCCGCCGGCAGTTTGCCTGCCGGCCCGGATGCCATACCTGTTGTACCCGGGACCTGACGGCCACCACCCTGGAAGGCTGGTACCTGCTTGCTTATTGCGCCGCCAGCGGTTCAGAGGACCTGGCCGGCAGGCTTGCCGCGGGCCGCAACCCGGGCCTGCGGCCCGCCATGACCATCAATGCCCTGGCCAGGGCCTGCCTGGAATCGCGGCCGGTGCCGGAGGAGGAAAAGGGCCGGCCGGATCGCTGCCCGCTCCTTGTGGAAGGCCGCTGCGCGGTATATCCGGCCCGTCCGCTTGGTTGCCGGGCCATGGTTTCGGCGGAAAAATGCCGTCCGGGCGGGGAAGCCCGGATGGATCCTTTCGTCCTGACTTTCAACACGGTCTTCCAGCAGGTGGTGGAACAGTTGGATGTGCCCGGGTTTTTCGGCAATCTGGCCGATGTGATCCGTTTTTTGAAGGACACCGAACAAGCCCGGGCCTACCGTGAAGGCCGTCCGGCCAAGGGTCGGTCTTTTCACCTTTTGCCCAACCGGGCCGCAGTCGCCCTGATGGTCCCGCCGGAGCACCGCGCCGGCATCAGACCCGTGCTGGAAAGCCTGCAGGAGATTTTCCCCGGAAAGTAAACCGCCACCCCGGTTCCATACTATGTTGCGGTGAACTTGCCCATCACCCGGGCGATGGCGAAAGCCAGAACCGCGCTGATGGTGCCCTGGAGCAGGTTGGGGACGATTTCCGCCAGGGCGGCCTTGAAATCGGTGACCGCGAAAAAAGGGATCGTCCGGCCCAGGCGGGGATAGATCCAGGCTTCAAAGACGAAATAGCCGCCTGCCAGCACGGCCACCGCCAGCGCCAGCCCCAGCACGACCCGCGGCCCCGAGCGTGTTTTGCCCCCGCCTACCAGTCCCAGCAGGGCCCCCTCGACGCCCTTGACCACGGCTGTGGCCAGGATGAACTGGGGGAAACCGACGGCATCGGCTGCCGCCGGCCCGATAAGGCCCACCAGCGCCCCTGTCAGCGGGCCGTAGAGCAGGGCCGCGGTCATTACGAATGTGTCGCCCAGGTTGAAGTAGCCGCCGGTGGCCGGAATCGGCACCCGGATGATGATGGTTCCCAGAAAGGCCAGGGTGGCAAAGGCGGCCACGATGCCAACCCGATACAACTGTTTGATTTCAGACGCGCTCATTTTTCCTCCTGATCAGCAGGTTTTGAACATGGTTTCGGGTTTGGCGGCGACCCGGGCAAAGAACCGATTTCCGCCGCCCAGACAGGGATGTACTGAACCGCGCTGCAGATGCCCTCGATGGCTGCATGACGCATGAGTCCCATGAAGGCTTTCAGGCGGCCGCTTCCCGGTTGAAGCAGGCCGCTTTTTTCTTCCCTGACCGTTTCCACCAGGCCGGCCATGACCGTGAAACAGATGTGGTTGAAGACCCGCAGGGCCATGAGTAGTTTTTTCTGCCAGGGGCCGACACCGCGGCTGCTTTGCAGCAGTTTCTGTTCGGCGGACTCAAAGGGGATGCCGGTCACAAGACCGAGGGCCAGGGGGATGACAGTCAGCATGGTCAGGCAAAGCCGGAGATAATGGACGGAGGCCAGGGGTCCCGGTTGCCGGCTCAGGCCGGTAAAACGGGCCAGGTGGGAGACAGCGGCTCCGCTGAAGATCACCGGCATTATAATCATGGCGGCCACGGTGACGATATTGGCGTAAAGGCGGGGGCCGCAGACTGCCGCCACCGTAATATGGACCATAAGCCCATAAAGGCACCAGGAGGCAGGTACGCCCGGTAAAACCTGCCACCCCGGAATGGACAGGGGATAGCCGCAGAATGCCGGGATGGCGGCTATGGCAAGCAGGGCTATCCTTGTCTTCCGGCCGGAACCGCCCGGCGGCGGGGCCATGGTATTGGCGGTCGCATTGCCCATTTAGCAGCCCTCCATCTTCAGGCCGATGGTAAACCTGCAGTCCTGCCCTCCTGATGAAGGACTTTTGACCACCCTGATCCTGCTTCGGGAGAGTGAATTCCACCAGGATTTGTGTGAAATCAGGATTACCGGCACATCCAGTGCGTGGGCCCGCTCGATTACCGCCAGGACGAAGGCTTCGGCCGCCCTGCGGCTCAGTCCCCAGTCCGGTTCGTCCAGGATGAGCACCGCAGGCCGGGCCGCCAGCCGCACTGCCGCCAGGGCCAGCTTGATCCTAAGGAGACGATCGGCCCGGGCCGGCGGCGCGGACCCGGACCGGCTTGCCAGCGCCCGCCATGTCTGTTGCAGCCGCCGGCAGAGCGAGGCCGCCTCGGTTTGCCGGGCTGAATTGACGCTTTTCAGGATTTGGGAAGGGTCCCGCATCATGGCCTGGGCCACCACGTCCTGGAAGATCAGTCTTCCGGGGCCTGACCGGTTCCGGCTCGCGGTTTTCAGCCGGCCCCTGAAAGGCAGGGCCCCGCAGATCGCCTTGGCCAGCAGGCTTTTGCCCTGGCCGTTGTCGCCGGTTATCAGGCAGGGAGAGGCCAGGTGGCAGCAGGTGTCTTTTACCCGGCCAAAGACATTGGCCCCGGCAAGGGTGTTTACAGCCCGGCCGAGACTTATCTCGAGCCGGCGGCATTCCAGATTCAGAAAGAGGGAAGACTTTGGTATCTTCCCGGCTGTCGCAGGTTCCATCGGACCGGAGTCGTCTTCACCTTCCATGGCGAGGATGGAGACCGGAACCTGTCTTGCAGTGTAATGGTCCACCAGTTTTTTCAGCAGGCCGGCATTGGAGGCCGACAGCCAGCCCGAAGGGCTTGCCATCACCAGGGGCCTTTTGCCGGGCAGGGCCATCCAGGCCTTGGCCAGGGCGGTCTTGGCCGCCTCTCCGCCTGAAAGGCTGCGGATGGGCTGGTCCAGCACCGGTTCCAGGCCGAACATATCGGCTGCCCGGCCGATGGTGCGGGCCGTGGCCGTTTCCGGCCCGGTGCAGGTCAGGCCGGCGGCCCACAGTACCTGGCGGGCCGAGCTGAAGGCCAGACACTGCCGCGGGTCGGCCGGAATGTGGGTTACCGGCAGGCGGATCTTGCCGGGCCGCTGAACCAGGCGGTTGAAGTCTTTCCAGAAAGACTCCGGCCCGGCGAGCCGTTGAGGCAGCATGCCGTTTACCCTGGCGGCGAAAGCGGCTTCGCGCTCCTGGTGGGTTGAAAAATACTCGATGCTAAGACAAGACGTTTTCATCGTTTTTCAGCTAGACTCCCCGGCGGCCGGTCTTTCGGGCCGGCATGGCTATGCCAGATAGCCCATTTGATCTATTAAATCAATCCGAATGTCATAGGACATTCAAATAAGTATCCCTGCAAAGGAATTTGACCGGTAACGGAAATTGACTTATCAGTTCTGCCGTGCCATAAATGAATATCACCTTGCCGGAACCCGATCCCCTGTGACCGGCGGGTATCTACGACCTTTCAGCGGAACTGATTTTTCCTGGCAAGACCTGCATCCGTATCCATTCCAAATCACAGAATTATCAACTTCAGGAGCTTACCGTCATGCAAACCGGTGATTCGGGCTGCGATTTTCCGGAAAGGATCTTCCCCAAGGCGCCCATCGATTTGGTGGTGGAGCCTTTCAAGCGTTTCATGCACATCGAGGCCGCCGGCGGCATTGTCCTGCTGGCCGCTGCCGCCCTTTCCATGGCCCTGGCCAACAGTCCCCTGGCAGACGGTTTTGCCTCCTTCTGGGAGACAGAGCTGGTCATCGGGCTGGGATCGTTCCATCTGGCTCACAGCCTGCGCCACTGGATCAACGACGGACTGATGGTGATCTTCTTTTTCGTGGTGGGCCTGGAAGTCAAGCGGGAGCTGGTCATGGGCGAGCTTACCGACCTGCGCAAGGCGGCCCTTCCCATGGCGGCCGCCCTGGGAGGGATGCTCGCTCCGGCCGGAATCTATCTTGCCATGCAGTATGGAAAGGCCGGCGCACACGGATGGGGGATTCCCATGGCCACGGACATCGCCTTCGTTGTGGGATGCCTTACCCTGCTCGGTCCGCGGGTTCCGTCGGGCCTGCGGATCATGATGCTCTCGCTTGCCATTGCCGACGACATCGGCGCCATCCTGGTGATCGCCATTGGCTATACCGACCACCTGTCCCTTGCCTACCTGGTGGCCGCTTTTGCCGGTATCTGCCTGATGGTGGTTTTTTTCAGGCTGGGAATAAGGTCGGTGGCGACGTACGTGGTACTCATGGTGGTGGTTTGGTTCTTTTTTCACCAGTCCGGGATTCATGCCACCCTGGCCGGGGTGATCTTCGGTCTTCTCACTCCTTCCAGGGCCCCGGTCAGCAAGGGGGTCCTGGGAGAAATGGTACAGAAAGCCAGCGCCGTCGTCCAGGGTTGCGGGGTCAACCTTCCCGAGCAGCGTTTCCGGCGCCTGCGCCAGATGGAGATTGCCCTGCGCAAGTCGATTTCTCCCATGGAGCGATTCGAAAACAAGCTCCATCCCTGGGTGGCTTTTGTCATAATGCCCCTGTTTGCCCTGGCAAACGCCGGGATAACCGTTCACGCCGACTCTTTCAGCCATCCGGTGGCCCTGGCCGTGGCAATCGCCCTGCTGGCGGGCAAACCGGCCGGAATTTTCATCTTCAGCTGGCTGGCGGTCAAGGCCGGGCTGGCCAGGCTGCCGGCCGGGGTGGGCTGGAAAGCCATTTTCGCCGGCGGCCTTCTGGCCGGTATCGGTTTTACCATGGCTCTTTTCATCGCCGGGCTGGCGGTCAAGGGTGAACTGCTGGAAGCAGCCAAGCTGGGCGTGATCATCGGCTCGGCGGCCAGTGCCGTGGCCGGCATGGTGATGCTGGCGCTGATATTTCCCCGCCGCAAGGCTCAGGGGGCGGCCTGACCGGTTGCCGGTTGAAGGCTCAGGGGTCGAGACCGAAAAGCCGGGCCGCGTTCAGGCCGCAGACGGCCGCCTTTTCTTCTTCTGAAAGTCCGGCTTTGTCCATTTCATCGAAATAGCGACTGGCAGGCAGGAGGGGATGGTCGCTGCCGAAGAGGATTTTTTCCGGCCCGGCAAGATCGATTGCCATGCGGTAGATTTCCGGACGGTAGAGAAAAGGGGAGGCCGCGGTGTCGAAATAGACGTTTTCCAGCACCTGGAGGACTTCTTTTTTCAACATGGTATAGAAAAATATTCCCCCGCCCCAGTGGGCCAGGATGATCCGGTTGGCGGCAAACCGCTTGGCCATATTGTAAATCTGCACCAGGGTGTTGGGGGTCTTTCCGGGATACTGGTGGCCCACCGGCTCGTTGGTGTGGATCATCACCGGCACTTTATATTGGGCGCACAACTCCATGACCGGCTCCAGGGCGTCCAGGCCCCGGCGGTCGATTCCCGACTTGTAGAAGGCAAGCTCGCCGGCTCCCTTCATTCCCTGTTCCAGGCAGCGCCGGATCTCGGCGGCCGCTCCTTCCACGGCAGCATCGACGCAGGCCATGCCTATCAGCCTGGGGCTGTAGCGGGCCACAGCCTCCATGACGTAGTCGTTGTTGAGGCGGGCGCTTTCCAGGCTGCGCCAGGGAAAGCCGAAGACGACGGCCCGGTCCACTGCCTGCCGGTCCATGGCCTCGATGAGCCGGGAGGCGCCGATCAGCCTGCTGTTGGGGTTTTCGTAAAGCAGCCTGAAGGCCGGTTCATCGTCCATGAAAGCAGTGCGCCGGTTGCAGATGTCCGGTGGAAAGATGTGGCAGTGACAGTCGATGATCATAATGATTGTTTCCCTGCGGGCCGTTTATCTGATGGTTGACTGAAAAGCTGATTCTATTACAATACGATTTTGTTTGGCAACAAGTTAAAAAGGAGCCTGCAATGCAGTACTTTGACAAGCCCGGCCGGGAAAATACCCGCCGTACCCTGGAACTTGCCTTTGAGCGCGGCCGGCAGCTCGGTCTGAAAGAGGTGGTGGTGGCATCCACCAAGGGGGAGACGGCCTTTCTGGCCGGCGAGATTTTCAAGGATTTCAAGACGGTGGTGGTGACTTATCACTGCGGTTTCAGGCAGCCTTTCGTCAATGTCATGCCTGCCGGGGTGCGGCAGGAGCTGGAGGCCAAGGGCATGCAGGTGGTGGCGGCGACCCACGCCCTTTCCGGAGTGGAGCGGGCCGTGGCCAAGAAGCACGGAGGAATCTACCCGGCCCTGTTGATCGCCGACACCCTGCGTCTTTTCGGCCAGGGCACCAAGGTGGCCGTGGAGATCTCCATCATGGCGGCCGACGCCGGAGCCCTGACGGGCGGTGATATCGTGGCCGTCGGCGGAACCTCCCGGGGCGCCGACACCGCCCTGGTGCTGAAACCGGCCAACCAGTCCGATCTGTTCGACATGCAGATCCGGGAAATCGTCTGCAAGCCGCGCAGTTTCTGAAGGCGACCATGTTCTTTTTTTTCATCGGGGGCATTCAGCCCAGAACCGTAACAGTCGACCGGCAGCCGCGGGTTTGTCCGGTCTGCGGCCAGAGACGGGCTTATATCCGCAGGACAGATCATTATCTGAGCCTTTTTTTCATACCCCTGCTGCGGGTGAAAAAGGGCGAACCTTTCCTGTACTGCGAGAACTGTTCAGGGCCGGTCGATTCCGGCCGGGAGCCGGGAATCGGACAAGATATCTGTCCGGCCTGCGGCCGGCGGCTGAAGTCCGATTACCGTTTTTGTCCGTACTGCGGCACAGCCCGCCGAAAACATGCCGGAGGAGGGGAATGAAAATGGAATCCTGGATGTTGGAGCCGGTTTCACGCCGGATTTTCATGCAAATTCTGGCAGCCGGAACTCTCAGCCTGGCGGCCGGCTGCGCCACCAATCCGGTTACCGGCCAGTCCCAGCTGATGCTGATCTCGGAAGAAAAAGAGATCGAAATCGACAGGAGCCAGTCACCCCACCAGCTTTCGGCCGACTACGGCCGCAGCCAGGATGAGGATCTCAATGCCTACCTGGAACGGACCGGCAAGCAGATGGCCGCCCGGACTCACCGGCCCCACATGCCGTATTCCTTCCAGGCGGTAAATGCCACCTACATCAACGCCTATGCCTTTCCCGGCGGCACCATCGCCGCCACCCGGGGCATCCTGCTGAAGCTGGAGAGCGAAGCCGAACTGGCCGCCCTGCTGGGACACGAGCTCGGTCATGTCAATGCCCGCCACACGGCCGAGATAATGTCCAAGAACATTCTGACCTCGGCCCTGGTAAGCGGCATTGCCGCCTATGTCGGGACCCGCAACTCCAGGTACGGCGGCCTTGCGGCCCGGCTCGGCATGCTCGGCTCCGGTGTTTTGCTGGCCCATTACAGCCGGGACAACGAACGCCAGGCCGACGCCCTGGGCATGGAATACATGGTGCGGGCCGGTTACAGTCCCAAGGGAATGGTTGAGCTGATGGATATGCTCAAGAGCATGTCGCGGCACAGGATGTCGGCCACCCAGATTCTGTTTGCCACCCACCCCATGAGTATCGAGCGCTACCGCACGGCGGTAAAGAAGGCCTCCGGACTTTACTCCGGGGCCGGGAATAAACCCGTTTACCGCGAGCGTTACATGGACAATACGGCCCGGCTGCGCAGCATCCGGCAGGCTGTTGAGGCCATGCAGAAAGGCGAGGCCCTTATGGCCCGGCAGAAACCGGCCGAGGCGGATGAGTGGTTTGCCAGGGCCCTGAAACAGGCGCCCCGGGATTATGCCGGGCTGGTGATGACGGCCAAATGCAAGCTGGTTCAAAAACAGCTCGATGCCGCCGACCGTTACCTTGACAGGGCGCGGCAGGTATATCCGGCCGAGGCCCAGGCCTGCTTCCTGAAGGGTTTTGTGAACCTGAAAAAGAAAAAATACCGTCAGGCCCTGCAAAATTTCAGTGACTATGAATTCCGGCTGGCGGGAAACCCCAATGTGGTCTTTTTCAAAGGCCTGTGCCACGAGGGCATGGGCCGGAGGCCTGCGGCGGCCGAGGCCTACCATGCCTATCTCCAGGTGGTCAGGCAGGGCCGTTATGCCCAGTACGCCTACAACCGGCTGGTGCAGTGGGGATATATCAAACCGAAATCATAGCGGGTTTCAGAAGGCGATGCCCTGTCCTGGCCAGCAAAAAGATACAAGTGACAAAATCGAACGCCACGTGGTGCTGGTGGCTCCGGAAGTCCACTGGAACACGGGCAACATCGGCCGGACCTGCCTGGGGGCCGGGGCTTGTCTCCACCTTGTGCGGCCCCTGGGATTCAGACTGGACGACAAGCACCTCAAGCGGGCCGGTCTCGACTACTGGCCCAGGGTAAATCCAAGGATATGGGAAAGTTTCGATGCCTTCCTTGCCGCGATGCAGCCTGCGCCGGGGCAGATGCTGTTTTTTACCAAGGCAGCGCGCCGGTCTTTCTGGACCATGGCCCGGCCTGCGCGGCTGTTCCTGGTTTTCGGTTCGGAAACAAGAGGCCTGCCGGATGAAATCTGTGACCGGTATGCTCAATGGACCTACCGGATTCCCATCACCGACCACATCCGTTCCCTGAATCTTTCCACCGCCGTCGGTATCGCTCTTTACGAAAGCCTGCGGCCGGGGCGGGTAAAGCGGAAAACCTAGGCCGGGCACCCGGCAATCCCACTTTCAATGTGAAATGAATTTCCCTTTTTCCATGGCATTTACCTACCAGCCTGAGAGGCAATGGTATGGCCGGTGATCCGGGCTGTCGTATAATATCGGGAAATGATTGCAATTAAATTAATTTGCGGCCCGGGCTGATTTTTGGCAGCCAATTTGCAGTAACAATGGGCAAACCTGACGCAAAGGAGAGACAGAAGATGATCGATTTCGTCTTAGCCGGAATTTTATACCTGGCGGTCATGTTCCTGGTGTTTTTTCTGGTTTCCTTTTTCGTAATCGGCGGCGCTTATTCCCTGGTGCTCGTCCTGCAGCGTTTCCTGGCCCGGTTCCGCCGGCCCCGTTACGCAACCCGCATAATGTAACCCAATCCTCCCCATGGAAAGAGCCGCCCCCTGCCCGGCGGTCCGAAACGGGCAGCCATCGCCGCCGGCCTGCGGGTATTGTGCGGCGCAGAGCGTCGCAGATAGAAGAAAAGCTTTACGCTTGCCGGCAGTTTTGATATTCTGAACCACAATCTGCAGTTTCCCCTGTTCACAAATGCGCTGTTTGTTCAAATCCAGGTGTGGTCTTCCGATTCCCGGTGCCGGCGTCCGCTCTGGTTGTCTTCATCTTTTCAGCAGTCCCATTTAAACTGATTCGATTTCTTCCTCTTTGTTGATCCGGATATACTTGTTTTCGCCCCGGGCGTCGCTGGAGATTTTTGAAATAGCCGCCACGTAACAACTGTGGCAAATGGCGGCAGGGCATTCAAGACAAGAAAGGAGTCCGAGAATGACCAGGTCCGGCAAAAAAGGCAAAGAGTCGACAACCGGCGAGGCCGGGGCTCGTACAAACGCCCCCAATGTTTCCCACGACGCCGGAAGCATGGAAAAAATAAGGGACATTCTTTTCGGCCAGCAGGTCAGGGAATTCGAAAAGCGGTTTGCGAAGCTGGAAGAAAAGTTGAATCAGGAGGCAGCCGGGCTGAGGCAGGAGATGTTTCAGAGGATCAGTGCCATCGAAGCCTATATCAAGTCGGAGCTCGAGGCCCTGACAGAGAGGCTGTCCAATGAGGCCGAAACCCGCGCCGAGGGACTTCAGAAGCTGTCCCGGGAGCTTAAAGAGGCCGCCACCGGTCTGGAAAAGCGGATTTCCAAGACGGACGACAACCTGGCCCGCAAAGCCAAGCAATTGCGCCAGCAGATTCTGGAGCAGTCCGGAAATCTGCTCGAGGAGATTCACCAAAAGGATGAAGCCGCTTCTGTGCGTCTGGAGACGATTGCGGCCGATTTGCGGCGTGACAAGGTGGAACGTTCTGATCTGGCGGAGTATTTTTCCGAGTTGTCCCTCAGGCTCGCCGATGATCAGACTCTGAAATCGCTGCTTGCGACCGGGGGCTGATCATGGCCGGAGGCATGGATTCCAATCCGGAAGACAGCCGGGAGGCTTTCGGGCTTCTGCGCCAGCTGCTGTTGAAACCGGAGATAGAGAAGCTTGCTGAAATAAGCCGCCGCCTGGATGATCCCGAGGTCCGGGCCGCCGAAGTGGGGCAGATCCTGGCTGCCGCCCTGCGCCGCCAGGCGGCCGTGGACGACCGGCTCTGCCTTGCCCTGCGGCCGCTGATCGAGAAAACCCTTTACAACTCGGTGCGCAAGAATCCCCGCGCCCTGGTCGATATCATTTTCCCGGTCATGGGGCCGGCCCTCAGGAAGTCTGTTTCCGCCGCCATCATGGGCATGATCCAGTCCCTCAACCAGATGGCCAACCATTGCCTTACGATCAGGGGAATCAAGTGGCGGCTGGAAGCCTGGAAGAGCGGTAAACCTTTCAGTGCCGTGGTGCTGGCACATACTCTGCTTTTCAGGGTGGAACAGGTTTTCCTGATCCATGCCGAATCGGGCCTCGTGCTGCAGCATGTTGCGGCCGAAGGGGTGTCCGGCAAGGACCCGGACCTGGTATCAGGGATGTTCACCGCCATCCAGGATTTTGTCAAAGACGCCCTGGGAAGCGGATCGGAGCTGATCGACACCCTCAGACTGGGCAACCAGCGCAGCATATGGCTTGAACAGGGACGCTACGCGATTTTGGCGGCGGTCATCCGGGGCACTCCCCCCATGGATCTGCGCCATGACATCCAGGACTGTCTTGACCGGATCGAGGCCGTCCGGGGACAGGCCCTGGCGGCATTCGATGGTGACACGGCGCCGTTTGAAAACCTGGACGCTGAATTAAGGGGACTGCTTCAGTTTCAGGCGCGGCCGGAAACAGGGCGCAGAACCTGGTTGCTGCCCGCTGCCATTGCAACTCTGGTTACCCTCGCCGCCCTGGCGCTGGGCCTGAACCGGTACCAGGAAAACCGGACCTGGCAGCGGTTGCTGGAAAGACTGCGGTCCCAGCCCGGGATCATCGTCACCAGGGCGGCAAGGGAAGATGGCCGTTATCTGGTGGAGGGTTTGCGCGATCCCCTGGCGCCTGATCCTGAATCGATCAAGTCGGCCTGCCGGGCCGCAAAGCTGCCGGTCGACTGGCGCTGGAAGGCATATTGGACCATGGACCGGCCTTTTGTCCTCAAGCGGGCAGAATTACTCTTAAAACCCCCGCCGAGCGTGCGTCTCCTGCTGGAAGGCGGGATTTTGTCGGCCCGGGGCTATGCCTCCCATAGCTGGATTGTCAGAGCCAGGCGGTTGGCATCGGTTCTGCCGGGCCTGGCTGGTTACAATGACGGCCAGGTGGTCGATCAGGACCTGGTGGCATTCCAGAAGGCGGTGCAGCGGCTCGAAAGCAAGGCGATTTATTTTGTCAAGGGCGGTATCGATCTGGATCCCGGTCAGGAACCGAATCTTGACGACGTGGCTTCCATTGTCCGTACCCTGCAGGGATTCGATTTCCCGGATCGACCGGGGCTGAATATCGCGGTAATTGGCCATACCGATGTCAGCGGCACGGAAAAGTTCAATCTGGCCCTAAGCCGCCTGCGGGCCGAGAAGGTGGTTTCCCTCCTGGCGGCAAGGGGGCTGGAGGCCGGGCTTTTCAATCCCCTGGGGCTGGGTCCGGCCGGCACCGGTTCCGAAAGCCAGGCCCTGTGGCGCAGTGTCACTTTCGGGGTCCGCTGAACAGGCCGGAAGGAAAAAAGGCCGAACCATGATCAAGAAGAAAATCTGCATGCTGGGAGCTTTTGCCGTGGGCAAGACCAGCCTGGTGAGGCGCTTTGTGGACAGCATTTTTTCCGAGCGCTACCAGACCACGGTTGGGGTGAAGATCGACAAAAAATCGATGGAGATCGATGGCCGCCGGATCGATCTGATCATCTGGGATCTCAACGGCGAAGACGAGTTTCAGTCAGTAAGGACCTCCTATCTGCGGGGCAGTTCCGGCTGTATCTATGTGGTGGACGGCACCCGCAGCAGTACCGTTGAGACGGCCGGAAGTCTATACGGCAAGACCACGGCGGCCATCGGACGGGTGCCGGCCGTTCTGGTGCTCAACAAGCAGGATCTGCATCAGCAGTGGGAGGTGGGCGACCGGCTGCTGGCACCTGTCAGGCAGATGGCGGATGCGGTCTTTTACACCAGCGCCCGGACCGGCCAGGGTGTCGAAAGGGCCTTTTCGAAACTGGCGGTCATGATGATGGAAAATAGCGGCCAATGACGAGCTCTGCTGCGAAGATCGACCTTCCACCGGCCCTGGTGGAATATATCTGTCACCGGATGCGGGACGAATGCCGGCCGGCGTATTTTCAGCTCGATCCGGAAGGCGTGATCCGGGACTGGGGCGGTCCGCTGGAGCATTACGGTCTTGACGAGCCCGCCATTGGTGAATCCATGGCCCGGCGTTACGATTTCATGGCGGGGCTCCTGCCCCTGGACCGGGAATTTGTCCGGATGCCCTGTGTCCAGATCGGGTCAGGAGCGATAGTCGATCTTCACCTTGTGGGCGGCGATGACCGGATCTGGGTCTTGCTCATGGATGCCTCCGGCAAAGTGGCCGGAATCACGCTGCTGAAACAGAAGATCAACGAGATGGCCCTGGACGGGTCGCTGCCCGGAGAAACTCCGCCGGATACAGAGCCGGCGATTCTGGCAGACCTGCTCGAGGCCCTGGACATAGCCGGTTTGCTGTGGACCGGTCAAGAGCGCTTCAGGTTGCTGGGAAAGGCTCCCGGGTGGCTGATTCGCCTTTGGCCCGGGATTGCCGAACAGCCGGCGGATCTGATACCTGCCGAAGCTTTTCCGTTCCTGGCCAATTTTCTTTTGGATGCCAGGCAGTTTTGGGAAGGCGGCTCCGGCGGCAGGCTGGAGTCCGGCGTCTGGAGCGAGACCGACCCTCTGGGCCGGGAGTATCTTCTGGAGGCGGCGGCGGTGCGGGCCGGCGAGGCCCGGGTGCTGGTAATAGAATATGAACGGGGGCTTGCCCGCGAAAGGCGTAACGTGTTGCAGAAGGGCCGCAACCTGGCGCTGGATTATCATTTTCTGAACCGGATGGAGAAGGAACTGGAAAGGTCCCGTGACGACCTGGAGCAGCGGGTCAGGGAAAGAACCCGCGAACTGGAGCTGGCCAACCGGCGCCTGGCCAACGAACTGGAAGCCCGCGCCAGGGTGGAAAAAGAGCGGGCCATGATGAACATTCAGCTCCAGCAGGCCCAGAAGATGGAGGCCATCGGAACCCTGGCCAGCGGTATTGCGCATGATTTCAACAATATCCTTTCGGCGGTGATCGGTTTTACCGAGATCGCCCTTTACGACGTGGCCCCCGGCAGTGCTTTGAAGAACAACCTGGAGCAGGTTTTGAGGGCCGGCTGCCGGGCCCGGGATCTTGTCAAGCAGATCCTGACTTTCAGCCGCCAGACCGAACCGGAGAAAAAACCGGTTCAGTTGAAACTGGTGGCTGCCGAAGCCCTCAGGTTTATCCGGGCGTCCCTGCCTTCGACCATCGCAATAGACAGTCGGCTAAGGAGCGATTCGCTGGTGATGGCCGACCCGACTCAGCTTCACCAGGTGATCATGAATCTTGCGACCAACGCCGGTCACGCAATGGCCGAAAGCGGAGGAACCCTGCGGGTCGGGCTTTCCGACTGCGTGCTGGATCCAGGCCGGGCCAGGCTGCTGCAAGTCAGCCCCGGCAGTTTCGTCTGCCTGGAGGTGGCCGATACCGGCTGCGGCATGCCCCCGGATGTGATGGCAAGGATTTTCGATCCGTTTTTCACCACCAAGCAAAAAGACCAGGGGACCGGCATGGGGCTGTCGGTGGTCCATGGAATCGTCAAGGGCTGCGGTGGCGGCATCCAGGTGGAAAGCACTCCGGCAAAAGGGACCGTGTTCCGGGCCTATTTCCCGGCGATGAAGACAGCGGAGCAGACCATGGACCGCCAGGTCCGGGACCTGGCCACCGGCAGCGAGCGGATCCTGGTGATCGACGACGAAAAATTCCAGGTGGATATCATGCGCCAGGTCCTGGCCAGGCTGGGTTACCGGGTGGCTACCGCCACCGACAGCCAGCAGGCCCTAGATCTGTTCGTTTCCGATCCGTACGGCTTCGATCTCGTCATAACCGACATGACCATGCCCGGGTTTACCGGCCTCCAGCTGGCCCGCCGTATTCTTGCCATAAGGCAGGATATTCCGGTCATTCTGTGTTCGGGATTCGGTGAGTCCATGATCCGCAAGTCGGCCCAAGGGCCGGCGATTGCCGCCTGCCTGATGAAGCCCGTGGTCATGGATCAGCTGGCATCCACCGTTCGCAGGGTGCTCGACGATGCAGGACGGGCCGGTTAACGGTCCTGGCTGCCGGCGTCTTTTCCGTCTTCAGATGACGGATCCTGAAGTATGTTCATACCGATGAAAATGTAGTGCAGTCCGGAAATTATGGTGACTGTGGCCGTGACCCAGTAAAGATAGTTGGCCACGGGGGCCAGGCGCGCCTTCTGGGGATCGAACAGGGTGGCCAGGACGGTGATTATCTGGCAGGTGGTGGTAAGCTTGCTTATCAGGCTGGGGCGCACTTCATAAGGTTTCTGGAAAAGGGTCAGGATGGAAATCCCCATGACGATGATCACGTCCCTGGCGATTACGATGACCGCCAGCCAGGACGGGATGATGTCCAGAACCGCCAGGGCCACGAATGACGACGCCAGCAGCAGCTTGTCGGCAGCCGGGTCCAGGTAGGCTCCCAGGGTGGTCCGCTGGTTGAAATAGCGGGCTATGAACCCGTCCAGGCCGTCGCTTATCCCGGCGATGGCGAAAACCAGCAGGGCCATGGGAAACATGTCCTTGAGCAGCAGGATCACGAACAACGGTGTAAGCAGGATCCTGATCAGGGTCAGGATGTTGGGCACATTCATGGGCATATTCCCGTTTCCGCGGACGGCCCTGCGGCAAGGGCCGTCCGCCTAGCGGGCAACCAGGCTGAGTTTGATTTCATTTTTCCCGATTTGATAAATGTTGATCCCGAAGTTGCCGAATTGTTTGGCCAGCAGGGCCTGCGCCAGGGTGGAGGCGTCTCCCTGGTAGTTTACTTCCAGTTCGGCCTGGTCGGGCATGATCTGGGTCAGGCGGACCGCATCCACCCCTGAAACGGTTCCCAGCACCCCCCGGAAACGGACGAAGTTGGCGATCTGGCCGCCGGTGCCGGTAACCAGTATTTTGATGGAGGCCCTGGCCTGGGCCTGCTTTTTCCAGTAGGATTCGATCTTGGCCGCCAGGTCATCGGCAGCCTGCCTGGCGGCAGCCTCCAGGGCCCGCCGGCCTCCTTCAAAGGCATCGGTGTAAACCGCCGTGCCGGTCTGTTCGGTTCCGGCTATGTTGACCCGGCCGTCGACTTTCAGGGCCGCAAGGCGCACCGTGGCGTTGAAAGAGCGGATCGTCTCCCCCATTGTGTTGGCCGATTCCCGGGCCACCGCCGTTCCGAAGACCACCACGTCGGCGTTCAGATCGCGGGCCAGGGCCTCGGCCTGGGCCGCGCTGAATGTGGGCGGAAGCTCTGCCGGCATCCGGCTTTGCTCCGGCCTGATGATGACGAAACCCTTGGCCGCCAGCCTGCGGGCCAGGATTTTACCGGAAACAACGCCCGTGTCCGGACTTCCGGACCACCAGGGCCGGGGGGCCGTATCTTCCACCTGGCGCTCGGAAATCAGCACCAGGACCCGGGGATAGGGCATGCTGCCCAGCATCAGGCCCAGCTCGCCAAGCCGGGTCTTGATCTTTTCCAGGGAGACCGTGGCCTGGACCGCCACCCGGTAATGCTTTTCATGAACAGCTTCGGCCAGAACCTTGTAGCCCAGGATGAAACTGTCTGTCCTGGAAAGCAGTGACTGGCCTATCAGCTGGAACTTGTCCACGATGGTTTCCGGTGGCAGAAGTCTTGCCAGGGCATGGCTGACGGCCTCTTCCAGCCCGTCGGCGACCGCTTGCTTGCGGGCTGCCGGCATATTGTCGGAGTTGATCAGGCCGGAACCGATAACGGTCACGGTCAGATGCTTATCCTGCCGGTCGGCCCGGCACGGCCCGGCCAGGCCCAGGGCCAGGATCAGCACCAGCAGGATGCCCGCCGGGCACTTGCGGAAATATGCCTGCCTCCGATTGGGGAAGTTGCCGATGAAGGGTCGCTTGGACATTGTATTACACTCCGTTTCGGTTTTCAGAACAGCATCCGGACGTTTGATCTGAACGGGCGGGGTCCGGCCTCAAGCTCGGGCCGGGCCGCCCTAAATCTTGCGGGCCAGGGCATAGTCGGCGATATCGTGCATGACTTCCAGGGCTTTGGTCGCCTCCAGTCCGTTCAGGGCCTGTTTGGCAAGCCCGATGTGTTCGGAGGCCCTGGCCCCGGTATAAGCGATACCTCCGTAAGCGTTCAGAAGATGAACAAGGGTTTCGAATTCTTCCCGGCTGAAACCGGAGCCGGAAATTATGCGGCACATCAGTTTATAATCGTCATCCCGGGCTTTTGCAAGGGCGTGGATTACCGGCAGGGTAAGCTTGCCTTCCCGCAGGTCGGCCCCCGGAACCTTGCCCAGGGCCTCACCGGTCTGGGTATAGTCCAGCAGGTCGTCCGCCATCTGGAAGGCCATGCCAAGGTGGTAGCCGTAATCGGCCAGGGCCTGCTGTCTGTCCTGTCCGGCCCCGGCGATCATGGCCCCGGCCCGGCAGGCTCCCTGGAAAAGCACGGCGGTTTTGCGTTTTATGACTGTATAGTACTCTTGTTCGGTCATGTCCAGGGCGCCCTTGCGATGAAGCTGCTGAATTTCGCCCTGGGACATGTTTTCGGTGATATTGGCAATGACTTCTATGAGCTCGGGCCTGCCGGCCGAGGCGGCTATTGAAAGGGAGCGGGCCAGGAGAAAGTCGCCGGTCAGCACGGCCGTGGGCGGGTCCCAGACGGTGTGGGCCGCCGGCCTGCCGCGCCGCATGGCGCCTCCGTCCACAAGGTCGTCGTGAAGCAGGGTGGCTGCGTGCAGGTATTCGAAGATGGTGGAAAAGCGGTAGGCGCATTGGCGGTTGCAGCCACAGGCCCGGGCCGCCAGGATCATCAGCAGGGGACGCAGCCGCTTGCCGCCGGCAAAGATCAGGTGGCCGGCCACATCCCGGACCAGGTCCAGGTGGGGATCGAGGTTGGCGGCCAGCTCTTTTTCAATCTCTTCCAGGTCATTTTCCACGGCGGCCAGAATCCGCGCTTTCAGATCCTTCATGCAGTCTCTCCTACCAGGTCGTATTCCAGGCTGTCGCTGATGCCGACGCTGACGATCCGGCCCGGTTTCAGGGGGCGTTGCGACCGGTTACGGACAAAGGTGAGCCCGTCGACCTCCGGTCCCTGGAACATGGTCCTTCCCAGATAGACGGTATCTTCCGGCCGGCTTTCGATCAGCACCGGCAGCTTCTGTCCCCTGAAGCGCAGGTTGCGGCGGGCCGATATCTGCTGCTGGATTTTCATCAGCCGGTGGTAGCGCTCGAGGGCCGTTTTGCGGGGCACGTGCTCCGGCAGGCGGTGGGATGCCAGGTCGTCGGCGTCCGAGTAGAGGAAGACGCCCAGATGATCGAACTCCACCTGTCTTACCAGGCTGACCAGGGTTTCGAAGTCGGCTTCGCTTTCACCGGGAAAACCGACGATGACGGTCGTCCGCAGAGCCGCGGCCGGCAAACGGTTCCTGATGGCGGCAAACAGCCTTTCCAGGTCGTTCTGAGTGTACCGGCGGCCCATGGCTTTCAGAACGGCGTCACCGGCATGCTGGATGGGCAGGTCGAAGTACGGACACAAGTTGGGATGCCGGTCCACCACTTCCAGTATCCGGAGATCGAAACTTTCCGGGTGGCCGTAGAAAAACCTGATCCACACCCCGGAATCCAGGCCGGCCAGCTTTTCCAGCAGCCCGGCAAAATCCTGATCCTTCCCCAGGTCTGTGCCCCAGGCGGTGGTCTCCTGGGCCACCAGGGTGATTTCCCTGGCCCCCTGCCTGATGAGGCCGGCTGCCTCCTGCAGAAGGTCACGGGCCGGAAAACTGCGCTGAGGCCCCCTCAGCCGGGGGATTATACAATAGGTACAGCGCCGGTTGCAGCCTTCGGCTATTTTCAGATAGGCCTGGTGGGCCGCCGGGGGCCGGCGATTGATTCCGGCCATGGGCTTGGTGGCGGCAGGATCGGGCAGAAGGCAGGTTCCCGGCGGCAGGCGCCCTTCCAGGGCTTCTGCCAGGCGGTCGAATCCTCCGGTACCAAGGAAGACGTCGACTTCAGGCAGGGCCCGGCCCACCTGGGAGCCGTAGCGTTCCGGCAGGCAGCCGACCACTACCAAGCGCCGGCAGTTGCCCCTGTGCCTGTAAGCTGCCAGCTCTAAGATGGTGTCTATCGATTCCTGGGCCGCCGGTTCTATGAAGCTGCAGGTGTTGACCACGATGGCCTCGGCCAGCTCTGGATCGTCCACCACCTGCCAGCCCCTTTGCCGCAGCTGCTGGCACATGATTTCACTGTCCACCTGGTTGCGGGCGCAACCCAGGCTTGCGAAGTAGACATCCATTTCGACCTTCCTGCGGTAGCCGGGATCCTGTCCGGAGGCCGCTGCGGGCCACCGGTTCGCTGTCTCTACCAGGCGGCCGGCCAAAAGTCAAAAAGGCCGCCTTTTCAAGGCGGCCTGAAAGTTTGCCGGCCGGCAGCGCAACGAAGATATCGTACTGTCCTGCCGGGCCGTCAGCTATCAGCCCTTGATCTTCTTGATGGCCTCGGTAAGCACCGGCACCACCTCGAACAGGTCACCCACGATGCCGTAGTCGGCCTTGGAGAAGATCGGCGCCTCGGGGTCCTTGTTGATGGCCACGATCACCTTGGAGGACGACATGCCGGCAAGGTGCTGGATGGCACCCGAGATGCCGCAGGCGATGTACAGGTTGGGGGAAACCACCTTGCCGGTCTGGCCCACCTGGTCGCTTGGCGGCCGCCAGCCTTCGTCCACGGCGCTGCGGGAAGCGCCCACCGCGGCTTCCAGCACCGCGGCCAGGTTTTCGATCACCGTGTAGTCCGGCCCTCCCATGCCCCGGCCGCCGGACACCACCACGTCGGCCTCGGTAAGGTCGACCTTGCCGGTTGCCAGCTGCTGGTCCACCACCTTGGTGCGGATCCGGCCGGGATCGACCTCGATCTTTTCCACCTGGCCGGCGCCTTCTGCCCGGGTCACCTGGGCCGCCTTGGGCCGCATGGCGACCATGCGGATGTCGGCCTCGATGGCCGTGCGGGCGATTAGCTTGCCCCCGTACATGGGACGGGAGACCATTATTTTCCCGTCTTCAGCGGCGGCCGACAGGCATTCCATGGCCAGGCCGGCTTCCAGGCGGGCCGCCAGGCGGCCTCCCATGTCCTTGCCGCAGCTGGTGGAACCCAGGACCACGGTCTTGCAATCCCGGTCCCTGATGATAGCGGCCAGGACGTTGACATAGGCATCGGCGGTGTAGACCGCCAGGTCCGGGTGGTCGGCCACCAGGATGGTGTCGGCACCGTATGTTTTCAGTTCGGCAACGTCGGTATCCGATACTCCGCTGCCCAGGACGACGGCGGTCAGGCTGCCGCCGAGTTGTCCGGCGAGTTTCTTGGCTTCACTGAGAACTTCGTAGCTGATTTTGCGAAAGCGGCCCTCACTCTGTTCGGTTATGGCCAGCACTGTCTGGGACATGATTATCTCCTTGCTGAATTTAAAGTCGTCTAACACCCCGGTTTGAAGCCTTCGTCATTGAGCATGCAACAATCAGAGCACCTTGGCTTCTTCAGACAGGGCCTTGACCAGCTGGTTGACTTTGTCTTCCACCGATTCACCCTCGATCATCCTGCCGGCTGAACGCTCCGGCGGCGGTGCCAGGGATTCTATCCTGACCCTGGCCTCCAGCCGGTCCGCATCGATGCCGAGGCTGCCGGCTTCGAGCACCTCGATGGGCTTTTTCTTGGCCTTCATGATACCAGGCAGGCTGGCATAGCGCGGTTCGTTGAGTCCCCGCTGGGTGGTGATCAGGGCCGGCAGGGACGCTTCCACGTCCATGGTGCCGCCGTCCACCGTGCAGCGGCAGCGGATCGTGTTGTCATCGATTTTCTGCTCGATCACCATGGAGATGCTAGGTATGTCCAGCAGCTCGGCCAGGGCCGGGCCCACCATGTGGTAGTCGTCGTCAACGGCCCGGTAACCGGCTATGAGCAGGTCAAAGGGCCGCTCTTTCATTACGGCCGCCAGTATCCTGGCCGTTGCCAGGCTGTCGTACTGATTGAGCCGGCAGTCGATCCGCAGGCCCTTGTCGGCCCCCATGGCCAGGGCGGTGCGGATGGCCTCGTCGGCCTTGGCCGGTCCCAGGCTGACGATGGTCACGGTTCCGCCCTTTTCCTGGCGGATTCTGAGAGCCTCTTCCACGGCCAGCTCGTCGTAAGGATTGATGACCCACTTGAGGCCTTCGGTCTTGATGGATACTCCGTCGTCAGCCACCTGGATGATGGATTCGGTGGCCGGAACCTGTTTCAGGAAAACGAATATTTCCACTTTGGGCACCTTCCTTTCCTTTTGGCCGCCAGGCCGGTTTTGGCCCCGGCCGCTTTAACTAGTCGTTTATCTTCCGACTGTGGTTTGTTTTTATGTAACCCTTTCATATGATTAAAGAGATTTTGACTAACGGCGCAAGATACAAGACTAGGCATTGGTTGTCAACGGCTAATCCGGCCCGGGCCGTTGACGGGCATCCGGGATCAAAAGGGAGCTGAAGGCGGAAAGCCGGGCGAAAAATAGCGTTTCAGGCCTTGGCCAGGTAAGCTGCGGACGACAAATGCCTCCACGCCGTCAATTTTGGCCACCATTTCCAGGCCTTGTTCCGGTTCCATGACCATCAGGGCCGTTGCCAGCCCGTCGGCCAGGGTGCAGGAAGGGGCAATCACCGTGGCGCTGACCACTCCGTTCTGGCAGGGGTAGCCGGTACGGGGATCGATGATGTGGGAGTAGGTCTTGTCGCCGATGCGGAAAAAGCGGCGGTAGTTGCCGCTGGTGGCCATGGACTTGTCGCCAAGTTCCACGGCGTAGATGACTTCGGCGGCCGCGGCCCGGCTGGAGGGCCGGTTGATTCCCACCTTCCAGGGCCTGCCGTCCGGCCGCCTGCCGGAGGCCCTGACCTCGCCGCCGATCTCCACCAGGAAGTCATCGAAGCCGGCGGCCCGGATTGTTTCTGCCACCTGGTCAACCCCGTATCCCTTGGCAATGGAGGAAAGGTCCAGGGAAAGGGACGAATCGGTCTTGCGCAGGCTGCCGTCGGGCAGAAAGCCGATGCGGTCGAAGCCGGTTCTTTTCAGGGCCAGGGTGATCTGATCCGGCCGGGGTTCGGTTTCCGGCGGCCTTTTGCCCCCGAAACCCCACAGGTCCACCAGGGGCTTGACCGTGCCGTCCCAGGCTCCCCGGCTCAGGCGGTAGACCCGGCGGGCCGCTTCCAGCACGGCCCTGAAATCGGCCGAAGGCCGGAAGGGCTGGCCGGCCTCCAGGCGGTTGAAGCGGCTTATCTCGCTGTCGGCCCGGAAAGTGGACATACTCTGTTCGACCTGTTCCAGGCGCAAGGCAATGGCCTGCCGGAGCTTTGCCAGCCCGGAGCTGCTGCGGGCCGCCACCTTGATATGGAAGGTGGTCCCCATGGTCTGCCCGGAAAGCTGGTAGAGCCTGCGGCCGGAGCCGCAGCCCAGCAGGAGGATTGCCGCCAGCAGGACTGCCGGGCCGATCCCAGAGATTTTTTTGCGGTCAGGCAATTTCATGGCCAAGATGACTTTCCTGCCGATTGCTAGCAGATGCGCGGCAGTTGCTCGCCTGCCAGCATGTCGATTATTCTCCGGCCGCCGATGGCGGTTTCCAGCACCACCCGGCCGGGGTGGTCATCTACCACCTCGCCGATTATGGCCGCCTTGCGGCCGCAGGGGTCCTGACAGATGGCCTCCAGGGCCGCTTCGGCCTGGGCGGCGGGAACAAGGCACAGCAGCTTGCCCTCGTTGGCCAGGTAGAGGGGGTCGAAGCCCAGCAGCTCGCAGACCCCGGCCACCTCCGGGTCCAGGGGCAGGGCCTCTTCCCGGATCCTGATGCCGACCCCTGCCTGCTGGGCGATCTCGTTCAGGGTGGTGCCCACACCCCCCCGGGTGGGATCGCGCAGGACGTGAACCCCGGGGGCGGCTGCCAGCAGCCTGGTCACCATGTGGTTCAGGGCCGCGGTGTCGCTCTTGATGTTGGTTTCAAAGCTCATCTCCTGGCGCTGGAGCATCACCGTTATGCCATGGTCGGCCATGGTGCCGCTTATGATCACCTTGTCGCCAACCGTTGCCCGCTGGCCGCCGATATCGATCCCTTCGGGGATGACGCCGATACCGGAGGTGTTGATGAAGATCTTGTCGGCCGCTGCCCTGGGGACCACCTTGGTGTCGCCGGTGACCACCTGGACCCCGGCCTTGTCGGCGGCCCGGCGGATGCTGGCCATGATCTTTTTCAGGTCGTCCAGGGGTAGCCCCTCTTCCATGATCAGGGCCAGGCTGAGATACAGGGGCTTGGCCCCGCACATGGCAAGGTCGTTTACCGTGCCGTTTACCGCCAGCTCGCCGATATCACCGCCGGGAAAGAAGATCGGGTCCACGGTGAAAGTATCGGTTGAAAAGGCCAGGCGGCTGTTGCCGATTTCCAGCACGGCTCCGTCGTTGAGCTGGGCCAGCAAGGGGTTTTCCAGGGCCGGCAGCAGCAGGCCGGTCGTCAGGCGGTGGGCGATCTTGCCCCCGCTGCCGTGATCGAGCAAAATGACGTTTTCTTCCATTTTATCAGGCTCCTTCATGGCGACCGTAACGGTAGTAGGCCGCGCAGGTCCCCTCGCTTGATACCATGCACGGTCCCACCGGTTGCGTGGGAGTGCAGGGCTTGCCGAAAAGGGCGCACTGGGGCGGGGTCTTGATACCGGCCAGGACCTGGCCGCAGGCACAGCCGGCCGGCTCCGGAACCGGGACAGGTTCGATGCCGAGACGGGCCACGGCGTCGTGGCCGGCCAATTCTTTCCTGAAGACCAGGCCGCTGCCGGCCATGGTTCCCAGGCCCCGCCACTGGGCGTCGGCCACCTGGAAGACCTGTTGCATCAGCGCCCGGGCCTTGGGGTTGCCCTGGTCGGAAACGGCCCGCCGGTAGCGGTTTTCCAGGGCCGGCCGGCCGCTTTCGATCTGTCTTGCCAGGGCCAGGATCCCTTCCAGGATGTCGGCCGGTTCGAAACCGGTCACGGCACAGGGGATCCGGTGGCGGTCGAAAAACTCGCGGTAGCCTTCCAGGCCGATGATGACCGATACGTGGCCCGGCAGGATGAAACCGTCGATCCTGATCTCCGGATTGGAGGCCAGCACTTCAAGGGCCGGGGGCACTATCTTGTGGGCCGGGTAGACCAGGAAGTTTGTGATTCCGGACTGCCTGGCATGGAGGACGGCGGCGGCAATGGTCGGGGCGGTGGTCTCGAAACCGACTCCCAGGAAGACCACCGGCCGGTCGGGATTGGCGCGGGCAATATCGACAGCGTCCATGGTGGAATAGACCACCCGCACGTCGGCTCCGCGGGCCTTTTCCCGCTGAAGGGAAGACCCGCTGCCCGGAACCCGCATCAGGTCGCCGAAAGTGGTGACGATCACTTCCGGGTTTCGGGCCAGCCCGACAAAGGCGTCGATGTCGGCCTGGGAGGTCACGCAGACAGGGCAGCCCGGGCCCGAGATGAGGGTGATCTGTTCGGGCAGCAGCGAGCGGATGCCGTGGCGGAAGATGGACATGGTATGGGTGCCGCAGACTTCCATCAGCCGGATGGGCCGGCGGCAGACCCGGCGGATCCGGGCGGCCAGGTTGCGGGCAATCTCCGGATCACGGTATTCGGCAGCGTGCTTGATGGCCATGGGTAATTACCTTCAAATGTCGTTTTCTGCCAGACAGCTGGCGGCCGCCACTGCCTGGCCCAGGCTGATTCCGCCGTCGTTGGCCGGAACCAGGCTGTGGGTAAGGACCTGGAAGCCGGCTTTTGTAAGGGCCGCCGCCAGGCCTTCGGTCAGGATCCGGTTCTGAAAGCACCCCCCGCTGAGGGCCACCCGGTCCAGATGGTGCTTTTCCCGGAGCTCCAGACAGAGCCTGGTGAAAAGTTCGATCAGGGTGGCGTGAAAGCGGGCTCCGATGACAAAGGCCGGCACCTTCTCCTGGATGTCGGCCACCAGGGCAGTGATGATCGGCTCTATCCGGACCTGCCAGGGCCCCTGTTGCGGACGGCTCCATTGGAAAGGATAGCAGCCGAAGTTTTCCTTGTCGGTTATCATCTCCAGTTCCATGGCCGCCTGGCCTTCGAAGGCCGCTTCCTGGCGCAACCCCACCAGGGAGGCCACCGCATCGAAGAGGCGGCCCATGCTGGAGGTCAGGGGCGTGTTGACCCTTTTGCGGGTCATTTCGGCCACCACGGCCAGCCGGCCCTGGTCCACCTGCCGCAGCAGGGGCAGGTCCAGCTCCAGGGCACGCTTGCCGTATACCTGCAGGAGGATGGCCAGGGCCGTGCGCCAGGGCTGCCTGACGGCTGCGGCGCTTCCGGGCAGGAGGAAGTTTTCCAGGTGGGCGACCCGGCTGAATTCCTTGCAGTCGGCCACCAGGACCTCGCCGCCCCAGACCGTGCCGTCCGGTCCGTATCCTGTGCCGTCGAAGGCCAGGCCGATCACCTTGCCGTCGGCCTTGTTCTCCGCCAGGCAGGCGGCGATATGGGCATGGTGATGCTGGACCCTGATCACCGGCAGCTTGTCTTGTGACAGGGCGTAGGCCGTGCTGAGGTAGTCCGGATGCATGTCGCAGGCCAGGCAGGCCGGCTCGACGTCCAGGATGCGCCGGAGATGATCGATGGTCTTGCGGAAGTGGTTTTCGGCAGCCAGGTTCTCCAGGTCGCCGATGTGCTGGCTGACAAAGGCCCGGTCCTTCTTGGTCAGGCAGACGGTGTTTTTCAGCTCCGCTCCGCAGGCCAGGACCGGGGTTATTTTACGCCGCAGAAAAACCGGCTCCGGCACGTAGCCCCGGCTGCGGCGCAGAAACCGGGCCGTGCCGCCACAAAAATGGACCACCGAATCGTCGCAGCGCAGGTAGATGTCGCGGTCGTGGACCAGAAAGTAGTCGGCAATGCCGGCCAGGCGCTCGAAAGCCTCCTGGTTGGCGATGCAGATGGGCTCCTGGCTGATATTGGCGCTGGTCATAACCAGGGCCGGGAATCTTTCCTCCAGCAGGAGGTAGTGCAGGGGGGTGTAGGGGAGCATGACTCCCAGGTAGCGGTTGCGCGGGGCAACCTGGTAGGCCAGCACCGGCGGGGTCCTGCGTTCCAGCAGGACGATGGGCCGCTGCCGGCTTTCCAGCAGCCGGGCCTCGGCCTCGGTATAGAGGGCGAAGGCGGCCACCTTTTCCAGGCTGGCGGCCATGACGGCAAAGGGCTTTTCCTCGCGCCTTTTCCTGCGCCGCAGCCGGGAGACCGCCTGGTCGTTGGCGGCGTCCACGGCCAGGTGAAATCCTCCCAGACCCTTGATGGCCACGATCTGTCCTTGGGCCAGCAGTTCGGCGGCGGCCCGGACGGGATCGCCGGCCGTTACCTTGGCCTGCCGGGCGTCGAGCAGTTCGACCTGCGGACCGCAGTCCGGGCAGGCGTTGGGCTGGGCATGAAAGCGGCGATCCGAAGGATCGTCGTATTCTGCCTGGCAGCGGGGACACATGGTAAAGTGGCGCATGGAAGTCTTGGGACGGTCGTAGGGCACGTCCTCGATGATGGTGTAACGCGGGCCGCAGTTGGTGCAGTTTATGAAAGGATAGCGAAAGCGGCGGTCGGCCGGGTTGCGCATCTCTTCCAGGCAGTCCCGGCAGACGCAGACATCAGGTGATATCAGGGTCGCCCGCCCGGCCTCAGCGCTGCTGGCGGCGATCCTGAAAGAGGTGTAACCATCTACCTTCTGCTTTTCGATCTCCAGGGAGACGATCCTGGCCAGGGGCGGGGCCTGGGACCGGAGGCGCTCGACAAAGGCCCCGATTTTTTCCTGGTCGGCCTCGGCTATTATCAGCACCCCCCGGGAGGTATTGGATACCTCGCCTTTGATGCCCAGTTCAGAGGCAAGCTGGAAGACAAAGGGCCGGAAACCGACTCCCTGCACGATGCCGTTTATCCGGATCCGGCGGCAAACCAGGTTGCGGCCCATGGCTCCTCCAGGTCAGTCCTGTTTCCGGCTTTTGCTGCTTTCGGCCAGGCCGGCCGCCTGGCGCAGCAGCCGGATCGATTCAAGGGCCGTGGCTTCGTCGAGCTTCTGGATGGCAAAGCCGGCATGGACGATGACATAGTCACCGACCCTGGCGTCTTCCAGCAGCATCAGGCTCGCCTGACGGCGGACACCATCGACGTCGATGGTGGCCATCTGATTATCGATCGAAACTATCTTGGAAGGTATGGCTAGGCACATGGTTGAACCTTCTTTGATCCTTCAGGTGGGCAGGCCGATATCGACCCTGCCCAGGGGCTTGGGCCTTTTTTTGGCTTTTACGCCCAGCCGTTCCAGTTCGGCCAGCACCATGGCCACCAGCTCGTCGATCTTGCCGGCCACGGTGGCGGTCAGTTCCAGGCCGAAGGTTTGCATGTCTTCGGGCTCGACGCCGATGATCACCGTTTCCGGCCGGCTGTCGATGGCCTCGCACATGGTCAGGGCCTCCAGCAGGTCCACCTGGTGGAGCGAATTTTTGGCCAGGATCCGGCTGGGGATCTGATCGCCGGCCAGCCGGTGAAGGTCTCCCGGCTGCCCGCCGTTGCATACGGCGTCCACCACTATCAGGTGATCGGCCGAGGCGATCACCCCCATCAGGTGCACCCCCAGCACTCCGCCGTCGACCACCACCACGTTGTCGGGAAAGCTGTAACGCTGTTCCAGGACCTGGGCAACCTTGATGCCGACACCCTCATCGGAGTAGAGCACGTTGCCCACGCCCAGAACCGTGATTTGCGGCCCGCTCATCTTTCGGTATCGTCCTTTCCTTCAAGCCGCTTACCATATCACCAGGCGCCTGCCCGGGGCAAGCGGATCGGCGAAAAAAATCCCGGCCCCCGTATTACGAAGGCCGGGATGAATTAGCCGTTCCAGCTCCTAGACCACCCTGATCTTGTAGACCTCGTTGGTCCGCGGGTCGATCACATGGACGGCGCAGGCGATGCAGGGGTCGAAGGAATGGACGGTACGCAGGATCTCCAGGGGCCGTTTGGGATCGGCAATCGGTGTGCCGATGAGGGCTTCTTCCACCGGTCCCAGGTTGCCCTTGGCGTCGCGCGGACCCAGGTTCCAGGTTGACGGAACCACGTACTGGTAATTCTTGATCTTCTTGTTCTCGATCTTGACCCAGTGGCCGAGAGCGCCGCGGGGCACGTCGTTGAGGCCGACACCCATGGACTTGTCCGGAATTTCATACGGCTCGTAAGTCTTGGTGTCGCCGTTTTTGATGTTTTCCACCAGCTCCATGACCCAGCCCTGCATGGCCTGGCCGATGGCCACGGTTTCCAGGGCCCGGGCGGCGGTTCGGCCGAGGGTGGAGAACAGGGCCGTGGCCGGAATGCCCAGCTTCTTGAGGGTGGAGTCCACCAGCGGCTTGATGTCCTTGTGTCCCTTGGCATAGGCCACCAGGACGCGGGCCAGCGGGCCGACTTCACAGGCCATGCCGTCGTAGCGCGGAGCTTTCATCCAGGAGTACTTGCCGTCGCCGGGGCGGTATTTCGGGTTTTCCTGCAGCGGCTTGGTCTCACCCTCGTAGGGATGCTTGGGGCTGCCGTTTTCGTACCAGGCCCGGGTCACGTCTTCGGTTACCTTGGCCGCGTCGGCCATCACGGGGTTGGCCAGGTCGCGCTTCTTGATCACGCCGCGCGGCATATAGAGGCTGTCGGGCTCCTTGTCGGACTGGGGGAAATCGCCCCAGGCCAGGAAATTGGTGGTTCCGCCGATGCCGCCCCAGTCCTTGTAGAAGGAGGCCACGGCCAGCAGATCGGGGATGTAGACGTTGCGGATGAAATCGTCGGTTTCCTTGGTGATGTAGAGAAACTCGGCGATACGGTCCGGTTTCAGGTCGGCCACCGCGGTCACCCCGCCGGGTACCAGTGACTGGGGATGGGGGTTTTTCCCGCCGAAGATGGCATGCAGCCGGGCGGTACGGGCCTGCATCCGCAGGGCCTCGATGTAGTGGGCCGCGGCCATCAGGTTGGCCTCGGGCGGCAGCTTGTAGGCCGGATGGCCCCAGTAGGCGTTGGAGAACGGTCCCAGCTGGCCGCTGTCCACAAAAGTCTGCAGCCTTTGCTGGACTTCTTTGAAATAGGTGGTGCCGCCGAACTTGGCGTTGGACACGTTGTCGGCCAGGGCGGCGGTCTTCTTGGGATCGGCCTTCAGGGCGCTTACGATATCGACCCAGTCCAGGGCGTGCAGATGGTAGAAGTGGACCAGGTGGTCATGCTGATACTGGGCGCCGTGGAGCAGGTTGCGGATCAGGCGGGCGTTTTTGGGAATCTTGACGCCGAAGGCGTCGTCTGCGGCCCGCACTGCAGCCAGGGCGTGGATGTAGGTACACACCCCGCATGAACGCTGGACGAAGTGCTGCGCGTCCCGCGGGTCACGTCCCTGGAGCATTATTTCGATGCCGCGGAACATCTGCCCGGAACTCCAGGCGTTTACTACCTTGCCACCTTTGATTTCGACTTCGATCCGAAGGTGGCCTTCTATTCTGGTAATCGGATCTACAATTATACGCTTGCCCATATGATCTCCTCCCTATTGACTGGAAAAGGATTTTCCTTTTTTAGTCCGGTCGCTGAATTACATTTCCTCATAAAACGGTGTGAACTTGTCCCAGAAGTCCGGCTCGCTGCAGCCGATGCAGGGATGGCCCGCTTCCACCGGCCAGCTGGTGCCGTCGTTGAACTTGGCGATGGGACAGTTGTTGTAGGTTTCAGGACCCCGGCAACCGACCTTGTAGAGGCAGTAACCGGCGGCGGCTTCCTCGGACCCGAACTGCTCGACGAATTCGTCGTTTTCGAAATGGGCCCGCCGCGGGCACTGGTCGTGGATTGCCTTGCCGTAGGCAAACAGGGGCCGGCCGAGTTCATCCAGTTCCGGCAGTTTGCCCAGGAGGAGATAATTTACAACGGTGCCCACCAGGTTGATGGGATTGGGCGGGCAGCCGGGAATGTTGAGGGTCTTGATGCCCAGGGCGTCGGCCACGCTCTTGTATCCGCCGGGATTGGGCTTGGCGGCCGGCAGTCCGCCGAAAGAGGAGCACGAGCCGAGGCAGATGACGGCGGCGGCTTTGGGGCATATGTCTTTGGCTATTTCCAGGAAGGTGCGGCCGGCGACCTTGCCGTAGCCTCCGTCGAACTTGGTGGCGATGGCGCCTTCCACCACGCAGATGAATTTGCCCTTGTATTTTTCGGCTGCCTTGTGGAGCTGTTCTTCTGCCTGGTGCCCGGCGGCGGCCATGATGGTCTCATGGTACTCGACCGAGAGTATTTCCAGAACAAGCTCGTCGACGAACGGATAGGCAGAGCGCAGGAAAGCTTCCGAACAACCGGTGCATTCGGCAAAATGGAGCCATATCACCGGAGGACGTTGCTTGGGAGCGGCAAAGACCTCTGCAACTTTGGGAACGAAGGAAGATGAAAGTCCCAGGGCGGCGGTCAATGCCGTGCAGTACTTCATGAAGTCCCTTCGTGAGACCCCCTTCCGTTCCAACCTCTCGTAGAATTCTTTTTCCCTGTCCATTGGCACCTCCTGATGCTGTTGATGATCATAATTGCACTTTGGTGGAAATATCGAAAGCCGGTCCGAAGTCTTCCGCGACCGGACGCTTTCTGTCCGGTGCTTTGCCGGACTGGCAAGCAATCGCAAAAAACCCCTTCTGGCATTCAGCACAATCTTGCCGGCAGATACCCGGGACCTTGCCGCAACAATAGGCCTGCCTCCGGCCGTCTCCCGAACCAAAAAGAGGCCGGCGGCCACGGTATGAACAGCTTTGCCAAAGTGCTGACTTCTATATTACACCCTTCCCCGGCCGGCAACGCCATTTGACCACTCCCGCAGGGGGGGCGATGGATGCATTAAGAACTGTTTGTCTTGTTTAAAATTATCTGCGGTTTGATTCTTCCCGGCCTGACCGGATCAGGGCCTGCCTGCCGGAAATTTAGACCGACCAAACACCTGTCTACAACTTTTTGTAAAAACTAAATAACATTTGAATGTTTAAAAAAAATTGAATACTAAGTCAAGGAAAAAGCCGTACGGGAAGCCAGATCAGAGACAACCATCGCAGACAAGGAGAATCCTGCATGCGGTTTGGGCGTAATTGTTCCGGCAGGTGGATTCTGGTCGCCGGGATGCTGGCGGTCATCTTCCTGCTGACCGTCACAGGCTGTGACCAGCAACGTTCTTCTGCTGCCCGGCCGGGACCTGATCCCGGGGTGAGCGATCACAGCCTGCGGATCGGCGCCTCCCTGGCCCTTTCGGGCCATGCCGGTTACCTGGGCACCCAGACCCTTCACGGGGCCCGGGCCTATATCGAGTACGTCAACGCGGCCGGCGGTGTCCATGGCCGCCGCATCGAGCTGGTCGCCTATGACGACGGTTACGATCCGCCCCGCTGCATGCTCAACACCCAGAAACTGGTGGTGGAAGACAGGGTCTTTTCCCTGTTTTGCTACGTCGGCACGCCTACCACGGTCAAGATTCTGCCGCTTGTGGAAGAGGCCCGCGTTCCGCTGGTGGGCATGTTCACCGGAGCCCATGCCCTCAGAGAACCCCTGAACCATTACCTGGTCAACATCCGGGCCTCCTATTACCAGGAGACCAGGGCCGCCGTGCAGCACATGGTGGAAAAACTGGGCGTGCGCCGGATAGGGGTTTTCTACCAGTACGACGCATACGGATTCGACGGCCTGCGGGGCACCGAGCTGGCCCTGAAGGCCTACGGCCTGGCTCCGGTGGCAACCGGCACCTATATACGCGGGACCCTGAATGTGGAAAAAGGCCTGGCGCGGATAATGAATTCCGGGGCCCGGGCCGTGATGATGATCGGCACTTACGAGCCCTGTGCCAAGTTCATCCGCCAGGCCCGCGCCAGGGGCTTCAGAGCAACCTTCTACAATGTGTCTTTCGTGGGGGCCGACGAGCTCGCCCGCCGCACGGCCGAGGCCGGAAACGGGGTCATCGTCACCCAGGTGGTACCGCCTCCCAAGGCCGAATCCGGAGACGCCCGCCTGTGGGGTATCAGGGAATACATCACCCTGTTGCAGCGCTATTTCCCCCAGGACCGGCCCAACTTCGTCAGCCTGGAAGGTTATCTCAACGCCCGGGTGCTGGTGGAAGGCCTGAAACGGGCCGGCCGGAACCTGACCCGGGAAGGATTCATCCGGGCCCTTGAGACCATCACCAACTACGACCTGGGCATCGACAACAACCTTTCCTTCAGTGCCACCGATCACCAGGGCCTGGAGCGGGTCTATATCACCCGCATCGAAAACGGCCGTTCGGTGCTGATCCAGTGAGGCGGCAGGTTCATGACTTTTTCACTGCTGCAGCGGTTTGAAAGAACAAGCCTCAAGAACAAGATCTTTTTGTCCACCACGTTGGTGATCCTGCTCATCAGCCTGGTGATCGCCCTGTTTACCCGCTGGATTCTGCTCTCCAGTCTGACCGGAGAACTCCAGCGCCGGGGGCTGGGTATCGCCCACAGCCTGGCCGAAAGCTGCCGGACATACCTGCTGACCGAGGACCGGGCCCAGCTTGCCAGCCTGGTTTTCGACAGCCGCCTGGGTGACCGCCGCCAGTTGATTCACTATGTTTTTATCCACAACAAGGACCGCCAGGTGGTGGCCCATACCTTCATGGCCCCTTTCCCGGCCCGCCTGAGCAAGGCCAACCTGCTGGCACCCGAGGCCCCCCACCAGATCAGGCTGCTGGAAACAGGCGGCACCGAGGTCTACGACGTGGCCGTACCGGTAAAAGAAGGCATCTACACCATCGGCACGATTCACGTGGGGCTGTACAAGAAGCACATCGACCTGCTGATCGGCAAGCTGCGGACAACTTTTCTGGGATTTTTGTCGGCGGTGACGGTCATCGTCTTTCTGATAAGCCTGCGGCTTTCGCGTTATATAACCCGGCCCATCTCCGAACTCACAAAGGTGGCCGACGAGATCAGCCGGGGCAACTTCGACATCCGTCCGGGGCAGGGCGAAACTGTCTCCTGCCGCGCCCTCAAGGACTGCCGGAACAGGGATTGCCCGGCCTGGTCGGAGACAGGGATCGCCTGCTGGTACCTAAAGGGCGATGACAGCGCCTGTGCCGGTTGCAGGGTCTACCGCAGCGCGGCCCACGACGAAGTGGGCCAGCTGGCCAACTCCTTTGTCAACATGACCCGCCAGATCCGGCGTTCCCAGGCCCGGCTCAGTGAATCGGAAGCCAAGTACCGCTCCCTTTTTGCCAGCGGCCCCAATCCGATCTTCGTGCTGGACCGCTCCAGCCTGGAAATCCTGGATGCCAACCCGATTGCCGAAGACTTTTACGGTTTCCGGCGCAGCGAACTTATCGGACGCTGCTTCCGTGACCTGGGCCCCTTCGATTTTGCCGCCAACCGGCAGGAGCTGGAAAAGGGCGCCCCGGGCCATCCGGTGATCGTCAGCTCCAAGGTTCATTGCCACACCAAGAACGGCAGGGACATTTACGTAAATGTGCATGCCAGCCTTGCCAGCTACCAGGGCCGGCCGGCTCTTATCGTGGCCACCACCAATATCACCGAGCTGGTGGAAAAGGACAGCCAGCTCATTCAGGCCAGCAAGATGAAGAACCTGGGCGAGATGTCGGCCGGCATCGCCCACGAACTCAACCAGCCCCTCAACGCCATCAAGATGGGCAGCCAGCTGCTGGAGCTGGTTGCAGAGGGCCGGATCGGCCTGTCAGAAGATGATATCAGGACGGCGGTGGCCGAGATCAGCCGCCAGGTGAACCGGGCCGCCGAGATCATCCAGCGCCTGCGGGAATTCGGCCGTAAATCGGACCTGGAGAGCCGGGAGCTGTCCCTCAACCAGCCGGTGGACAGCGTGCTGCGGATCATCGGCCGCCAGCTCGCCTTGCAGAACATCGAAGTTCTGACCGAGCTGGAGGCCAACCTGCCGCCTGTCCGCGGCCAGTTCAACCGCCTGGAGCAGGTGGTTTTCAACCTGCTCACCAATGCCCGCGACGCCCTGATGACCAGGCCGGATTCGGATCAGCCCTGCCGCATCGAGGTCAGGACCTATACCGAGGGTAAATGGGTGGTCCTGAGCGTTGCCGACAACGGTGCCGGCATTGCCGAACATATCAAGGAAAACATTTTCGAGGCCTTTTTCACCACCAAGGAGATGGGCGAGGGCATGGGGCTGGGGCTTTCCATCAGCGCCGGCATCATCCAGGACCACGGCGGCAGCATCCAGGTGGAAAGCCGGCCCGGTGCCGGCACCACTTTTTTCATCCGCCTGCCGGCGGTTCCTTAGAGGGTTTGGGTTTCAGGCGAACATGCCCGGCATCCAGCCGGTACTGGCCGGGTGCAGGTTTTCCTGCTCGGCCTTCAGGTCCAGGGGCAGGGAGGCGATGTTTTCAAGGGGCGGGTAGAAAAAACGCGGCAGTTTGCGCAGGTCCACGGTCTTGATGTAGCGGCGGCAGCCTTGGCAGAAATCGACCCGCCATCCGGGCAGGCTTTCATCGTAGAAGTAATGGTGCGCATTGCCGCTGTCTTTTTCGCAAAACGGGCAGGCAAGCCGTTTTATCCTCCAGTGAGACCAGCAGAAACTGCAGTAAAGGCGGCGCGAGCCGTCCTGCTCCAGGGCGGCCAGGGCCGGGGCGGCCCCGCAGACCGGGCAGGTGCCGGAAGGTTGACCGGCTTGCCGGCCGTCAGCCTGGTCGGCAAGGTCTGCGGCGGCCTGCACCAGGGTCGGCCGCAGGCCATGATAGCCCCAGAAGCCAAGCAGGGCCGGATCCATATCGAGGCCGGCGGCCAGTTTTTCCAGGCCGGCCGGATCGCGGGCAATCACCGTGTCGAAAAGTTCTCGGGCTGAAAGCCGGCCGGAGGTGACGCTTGCTGCAACTTTGGCTCCGCTTTGGGTCAGGGCCTGATTGCCGTCGAAATCAAGCCTGCCCAGCTCCAGCAACAGGTTCCGGCAGGCCTGCAGGTCGTAGTCCGGCCGGAAACCATCTCTTTCAGGAGGCGGTCCGGCCGGGGCCTTTTGATCGGCGGCAAACATTTCCTGGAGGATGAAGACCTGGAGGTAGCTGTCCACGATCTGGCGCAGGGCAGGCAGGCGGCCGTAGATATCTTGGGCCGCCTGCTTGATGTTTTCGATATTTTGGGACGGACGGGGCATTATAATATCCTTCTACCGGCTACCGGACTTTTCACGGAACCGTCAGGGAGGCTTTCACCTGCGGGGGGTATATGGCCGGTTTTGCAGGTGAAAGCCTCCACAATATAACCCGGGTTGTCTAACCGCCCAGGGCGTTCATCATCCGCCGCAGGGGGCTGACCATGCGCTGCAGGGCCACCTTGCGGGTCATGGCTGCCGGCCGGCGCAGACCGGCCATGGCGTTTTGGTAGTAACGTGCCGGAGCGTAGAGGACCAGGTAGATCACACTGACCTCGTCGGCGTCGATCAGGCCTGCTTCCGGATAGTTCTTTTTTACCTCGGCCAGGCGCTTGCCGGCCATGGCCAGGATGAAGTCGCGGTCGCCGAAATGCATGGCCCCGGCCGGGCAGGTCTTGACGCAGGCCGGCTCGAGACCGTTGTGGACCCGGTCGATGCAGAAGTCGCACTTGGCCAGGGTGCCGTCGGGTGCCTTGCGGGGAACGTTGTACGGGCAGGCCTCGATGATGGCGTCGGCATCCAGCTGCCTGGTTTCGGCGGTGTAGATTATGGCGCCGGTGGCGTCATCACGGTAGATGGCGCCGGGATCGCCGGCTGCCTCCAGGCAGGGTGCCTCCAGGCAGTGGCGGCACTGTTCCGGGAAAAACAACCACCTGAGCCGGCCGCCTTCGACCACCTCGGTCATGCGCACCACCTTGTAGGTGTCGAAAGACAGGTCCGGCGGGTTCTGGTAGCTGCCCCGGTTGGTGGTTTCCTCGGCAGGCAGGTCGTGCCATTGTTTGCAGGCCACCTGGCATCCCCGGCAGGCCATACACAAGCTGGTATCTATGAAAAAAGCTTTTGCCATGGCGCTCACCTCCTTCAGATCTTTTCGATGTTGACCATAAAGGCCTTGGTTTCAGGGATGCGCGTGTTGGGATCACCTGCCGACGGTGTCAGCAGGTTGGCACTTTCCTCGCTGCCGGACTCGGGCCAGCGCCAGCCGAAGTGCCAGGGCAGACCCACCTGGTGAATGGTCTTGCCGGCCACCCTGAAGGGCTGAAAGCGCCGGGTCACGACGGCCGTTGCTTCCAGGGCTCCCCGGACAGAAGCCACCTTGACCCGCTGGCCGTTTTCGATGCCCAGGCTTTTGGCCAGCTGGGGGCTCATTTCGACAAATACCTGGGGCTGGAGTTCCATCAGCCAGGGCTGGGTACGGGTCATCAGGCCGGTCTGCCAGTGCTCGGTCACCCGGTAGGTGGTGCAGACGATGGGGAAGCGGGCATCGCCGCTGGCAAAACGGTCGATATCGCGGTGGTAGACGGCAGCCGTGGGGTTGGTGAGCTGCTTGTTGAGCGGATTCTTTTTGACCGGGCTTTCCAGAGGCTCGTAGTGTTCGGGGAAAGGCCCGTCGGCCCGGCCGGGACCGAAGATCTGGCCATGGCCGTGCTTGCGCATGATGAAGGGATAGCGGCTGTCCTTGCGCATGCTCCCGTCCGGGTTCTGCATCGGATACCAGCCGCCGTCGGGCACGTCGCCGACCCATTTCTTGCTCACGTACTTGCCGTTTTGAGCCTTGCCGTCGAAACGGATCACCCAGCGTTTGGGATTCCAGGGCTTGCCCTGCAGGTCCACCGAGGCGCGGTTGTAGATGATCCGGCGGTTGACCGGCCAGCACCAGGCAAACTGGGGATAGAGGCCGATGCCGTTGGCAGCGTCCTTGGTGCTGCGCCGGGCGGCCATGTTCCCCTTTTCGGTGTAACTGTTGCAGTAGAGCCAGTTGCCCGAGGATGTCGACCCGTCTGCCTGGAGGTAGGCAAAGCTGGGCACCAGGGTTCCCTTTTTGAATACCTTGCCCTTGACGGTGACGTCCCTGAGAAAGTAGCCGTTGATCTCCCTGGCTACTTTGTGAGGATCGTAGCGGCCGTCGGTAAGGTAGTCCCATTTGAGGTTGAGGATCGGGCCCGGGAAAACCCCTCCCCGGGCGTAGACTTTCTTCAGTCGCTCGCCCAAGGCCATGATGATGTCGCCGTCGGGGCGGCTGTCTCCCAGCGGGCGGGGCCCCTGGTAACGCCATTGCATCCAGCGGCCGCTGTTGGTGATGCTGCCTTCTTTTTCAACCGATACGGCCGCCGGCAGCATGAAGACCTCGGTCTTGATGAAAGACGGGTCCATGCCCGGGCCTTTCCAGAAGGAGCCGGTTTCGTTGTCGAAGATGTTGACGTTGACCATCCAGTCCAGATTGGCCATGGCCTTGCGGTTTTTGCCGGCATTGGCGCCGCTGCAGGCCGGATTCTGGCCCCAGGCGAAAAGGCCCTTGATCTTGCCGACATACATGGCGTCGAAAAGATCCAGCCAGGAATAGGCCTTGCCGTCGTCCACCTTGGGCAGCCAGTGGTACCCGAACTGGTTGGCGGCAGTGGCCTTGGCCCCGAAAAACGACTTCAGCAGGCTGACCGAATACTTGGGATAATTCTGCCACCAGTTGGCCGACAGGGGATCCTTGCTGACCGGGGTCCACTTGCGGTTGTAGGCTTTAAGGGAATCGTTGGAGGCCCTGGGGGTCTTGAGGTAGCCCGGCCAGATGTGCCACAGCAGGCAATGGTCGGTGGAACCCTGGACGTTGGACTCGCCCCGCAGGGCGTTGACCCCGCCTCCGGCAACCCCCATGTTGCCCAGCAGCAACTGGATCATGGCCATTGCCCGGATGTTCTGCACGCCGGTGGTGTGCTGGGTCCAGCCCATGGCGTACATGATGGTGGCCGCCTTGTCCGGTCTGCCCGTGGCGGAATAGACGGCGTAGATCTTCTTGAGCAGGTCTTCCGGGGTGCCGGTTATCTTGGAGACGGTCTTGAGGTCGTAGCGTTTGTAATGCTTTTTGAGCAGCTGGAAGACGCAGCGGCCGTGTTTTAGGCTGCGGTCCGTCTTGGGCACACCCCGGCTGTCGGTTTCAAAAGCCCACTTGCTCTTGTCGTAGGCTCTTTTCTTGGGGTCGTAACCGGCAAACAGGCCGTCTTTGAACCCGAAATTCTTGTTCACGATGAAAGCGGCGTTGGTGTAGTTGGCCACGTAAGTCTTGTGGTAGCGTTTATTGTCCAGGATGTACTTGATCAGGCCGCCCAGAAAGGCGATGTCCGTTCCCGAACGGATAGGCGCGTAGATGTCGGCCCGGGAGGATGTCCTGGTGAAACGGGGATCGACGCTGATCAGGGTTGCTCCCCGCCGCTGGGCCTCTGTGACGTACCTGAAAGAGACCGGGTGGTTTTCGGCAGCATTGCTGCCCATGATAAGGATGCAATCACTGTTTTGGATGTCGATCCAGTGATTGGTCATTGCGCCGCGACCGAACGACTCTGCCAGAGCCGCAACAGTGGCGCTGTGTCAGATACGGGCCTGGTGTTCGATGTAGACCAGGCCCAGGGCCCGCATCAGGGCCTGATAGATCCAGCATTCCTCGTTGTCCAGGGCGGCGCTGCCCACCGAGGCGATGGCCGTGGTGCGGTTGACCACCTGTCCCTTGCCGTTGCGATGGGCGAAGGTGGCGTCCCGGGTGGCCTTGACCCGCTTGGCTATGGTTTCCAGGGCCCAGTCCCAGGACACTTCCTTCCATTGTTTGGAGTAAGGAGCACGGTAAAGGGGCCTGGTCAGCCGTTTTTCGTTCTCGGCCAGCTGCTTGATGGCCGCGCCCTTGGAACAGAGGTTGCCGCGGTTGATGACGTGATCCGGGTCGCCTTCCACGTTCATCACCCGGCCGTCGCCGGCCCGGCTGGTGTGAACGATGGCCCCGCATCCCACGGCACAGTAGCAGCAAATGGTTGAAGTTTCCTTGGCATACTTGGTCTTGAGCATTTGGGCATGGGCTTTGACCGGTTTCAGATCGAAACCCAGCCGGCAGACTGAAACTCCTATGGCTGCAGCCCCGCCCAGCTGCAAGAACTGCCTGCGATTGACCCGCATACGCCCCTCCTTTGGTTAAGGTTACCTGGAAAACGCCAGCACCCGGAAGCCGTGCAGCTTCCGGCTGCCAGATATTCACCCTATCACCGGCAGGGTTACAGGAAGGTTACAGCCGGGGTTACCTGGGATGGCGCAGGCACAGATACAGCTGTCTGGTTTCAGGATCGGGCTCTTCTTCGATCTGCTCGGCCAGGACTTTGCGGTGACTCAGGTAAACGTCCCGGACATGGCCGAAGCGGCCCAGGCCGGCATACAGTCTCATCAGGCCCTGGCAGGCTTTCACCGACAGGGGGTCGTTTTCCAGGATCCGGTGGTAGCATTCGATGGCCGCTTGCGGTTGATTGCGGGATTCCAGGATTTCGGCCATGGTAAGCTGAATACCGGCAAAGGCCGTGGCCAGGGCCGCCCTTTTCACCTCGGCCCAGGGAGCGTAGCGCTCTTCGGGCAGAAAAGGCCCCTGGTAGATGGCGGTGGCCCGGCGGCACAGATCCAGCAGGTCTTCCCGGTTCAGGCTTTCCTTCCCGCGCCGGATCTTTTTGTCCAGCCCGAGAAAGGCTTCGCTGTCGATCCAGCACAGGTTGCGGTCCAAAGAAAGCCGCTTGCCGCTTAAGTGAAGGTAGGCAGATGGCCGTCCCCCGGCCAGGGACGGTTCCATGGCCCTGCGCAGGCGGTGCAGGGTGACCTTGAAGGTCCGGCCGCTGAGCCGGGGGTCGACTTCCGGCCACAGGGTTTCCAGAAGCTGTTCGCGGGGCACTTCCCGGACCCCCAGGGCTATCAGGGCCTTCAGCAGCTGAGCGGGCCGGCCGGTTGCCAGGCCGCGGCGTTCCAACGGACGGCCCAGACCGTCGCAGATGGCGAAATGCCCGAAGGTCAGGATCCGCAGCTGTTGCGGCCGGAGCTTGCGGCCGCTTCCCGGATGCCGGCCGCCGGCCCCGGCGGTCACATGGCTATGGCCGGTGCCGGTTCCGGCGGCCAGGGGGCCATAACGCCGCAGCCAGCGCCGGCCGCAGGCAATGGTCGTTTCCCGGCCGGTGGTTACGGCCCGTTTTCCCAGGGCGACCAGGTCGTCGGGCCGCAGGCAGGTGAAATGGGTGCCGGGAGCCGTCTGCAGGAGGCGGCAGGCCGAGTGCAGGCGGGCCTCAGCCTCCTGAGCCTGGCCCGCGTGGTCGTACAACAGGGCCGTTGCCAGCCGCTGTTCGATCCGGCCGAAAGTGCAGGCCGATTGGTCGAAGAAACGGCCGGCGGCTTCCAGGTGGCGGCCGGCGGCTTCCGGCCGCTCGCAGCGGAGACTTATGATGCCGGCGGCAAGCCGGGCCTGCCAGTAAGGCAGGGTGGCGAGCTTCTCGGCTTCCAGGATTTCAAGAGCCTGCCGGATAAAGCCGGCTGCCTGCTGGAAGCGGCCCTGGCGGTATCGGACCAGGGCCCCGATGCGGTGGGCCATGGCCGTGTAATAGGGATCCGAGGCCAGGATGGCCGCGTCGGCCAGGTGCCGGCGCCACCGGTCGGCCTCTGCCGGATCGCCGCGATACAGGCTCAGCCGGGCGCTTGCATCCAGCAGGGCGGGGTAGATGAACAGGAGTCCCGAGTCCTCGATGCGGTCTTCCAGGACGGCTTTGGCTCTTGTGGCCATGGGCCAGTCGCCCTGGTGGAGGGCGAATTCCAGGCGGATCACGTCCTGCAGCAGACTGTATGCTCCGCCACCGGTGCGGTCGTCCAGGGGGCCGGCCCGTTCCAGGGCCAGGCGGGCCTTGTCCAGGTTGCCGTTGAGGGTCATGCCCAGGGCTATGATCGATTCGGCGATCGACCGGAGATTGTCGTTTCTTATCAGCGAGGCCAGCAGGCAGGCGTTGCGGCAGGCGCTGAGTCCCTGCTGCAGGTCGATGCCGGTGTAGATCTGGGCCAGCCCTATCTGAAGCCACAGCCAGGCCTTGGCCCATCCGTAGTAGGGCCGGCCGGCCAGGGTGTCCAGCAGCCGGCGGCCTTCGGCTGTCCAGGTTGCCAGTTGCCGGCGGTCGAAGCTGACGAAAGTGGCCGCTTCCAGCAGGCTTGCAGTGGCCAGGAGCCGGCCCCGAGAATCTTCGAGCGCGGCAAATTGGCTTCGCAGCCGGTCCAAGACATGGACTCTTCGGACCGATGCCATGGGCTGGCAGACGGCCTGCAGCCACCGGAGCCAGGGATTTTGTCGGACAAGGGGTCCGGGCAGGCTTTTCAACCACCTGCGCAGCCGCCCGTGCTGGTCCGTGGCTACAAGGCCGGCCCCCTTGCGGCTCAGGATTTCGGCGGCCTCTTCCGCCCTGCCGGCGGCCAGGAGATTGCCCACGGCCTCCAGCGGGCGCCGGATACGCCGGCAGGTCCGGGCCGCGGCCAGGTGCGACCGGCAAAGGGCCCGGCGGCCGCGGACCTGCCGATAACACCTGAGCAGGAATTGCCGGAAAAGAGGGTGAAACTCATAACTCCAGCCCTTGTCAGGAACGTACCGGCGGTCGAGAAAGAGGTTGGCGGAATACAGTTCGTCCAGAACCGCCGTGTCGGCTTCGCTCCAGCCCGCAGCCGCAAGGAGCTGCTTGTCGGGGTTTTCGTAGACGGCGGCCTCCAGCAGCAGCTCGGTGGCGCCGGGAAAAAGGTGTTCCAGGACCTGCTGGCGGAAAAATCGTTCCAGCCTTTGCCCCAGGTCGGGCTCCAGCCCGGTCTCTATGTAACGCCGCCGTTCCGGGGCCGGTACAGGGGCAAGCAGATCCAGCGCCGCCTGGAGGGCTTCGGGCCAGCCCCTGGTTATGGCCAGGATATGCCCGGCCTCGGCAGCAGTAAGGGACACTCCGGCCGCTTGTCTGAAAAGCAGACGGGTCTCTTGCGGGTCGAATGCCAGGTGATGGTTGGCAAGAACCAGGTCGGGCCGGGCCGTTTCTTCCACCGGCCGGCGGATAGAGGCCGGGACGAAGCGTCCGGCCATGAAAAGGCGGCTGTTGCCCGGCAGATTTTCGATCGTCCTTGCTATCCACGCCTGCCAGCCGGAGTCTGCCGGCCGTCCGTTGAGCAGGTGGAGCCCGTCGATGATGATCCGCAGGACAGCTCCGGACGCCATGGAAACAAGATTCTGCTGCCAGTCCGGGCTCAACAGCATGCAGGCATCCAGCTTTTGGCCGATGGTCGGCGAACTTTTGCGGCGGTCGACCCTGAGGCGGGCGGGCGCGTCATCGGTTGCGATGGCCGGCGGGGTGATGTTCAGCCAGAGGGTTTCTGCCCGGCAAGCGGCCGGGCATGAGGCCAGCAGAGTAGATTTGCCCTGGCCGGGCTGGCCCAGGACAAGGACCCGGCGTAAATGCCTGCGGGTCAGCAGATCAAACAGGCGCCTGCGCTCTATGATGTTTGGGCTCGGGCCGATCATTGCTTGCAGGAATTTTCCGAAAACGGTTTGGGATTATAACCTTCATGAGATGACAATCGCCGGCGAAACGGTTATAATGAACGCAGCTGCAGCGGGAAAGCAGGCTTATTCGACAGGTTTGCTTAAATTCCGGCCGGATGTACTTTTCGTACACCAATTTGTCCGGCCGGGTCAATGCTCATTAGGGATCATGTCCATGGGAAGCGATACGGCCGAGCAGGTTACGGTTCTGGTCATCGATGACGAAAAGCCCACCCTGACAATGTTCCGGCTTTTTTTGTCGGCTTACGGTTACAACGTGCTTTGTGCCGAAAACGGTACCCGGGGCCTGGAGCTTGTCAGGACCCATGCCCCCCGGATTGTATTCACCGACCTGAAAATGCCCGAAATGGACGGTATCGAAGTCCTGAAAAGGATAAAGCAGCAGGCTCCCCAGACCGAGGTCATCGTCATTACCGGCCACGGTGACATGGATCTGGCCATGCAGGCCCTCAACCTGGATGCCAGTGATTTCATCAACAAGCCCATAGACCGCACAGCACTGGATGCTGCCCTGGACAGGGCCCGGACGCGCCTGGCCGATCCCGGCGCCCGGTGCTGCAAGCTTACCTTCGAACAACGGGGCCGGGTGAGCCTGGTGCATATCGAAGGCACCCTGAGCGGCAGCCATGAGGGCCGCTTGACCCGGCTGATGGACAAGGGCTTACAGGCCGGCTCTTGCGGCCTGCTGCTGTCGTTCGCTCCCCACTCGGCTCTCGACGGCGCCGGGATAGGAGCCCTGGTCCGGCTGATAGCAAAAAGCGGCAGCGGCCGCCCGCCGGTTGCCGCCGCCGGCCTTTCGGTCAATTTTTCCCTGTTGTTGAAAATGGTGGGCCTGACCCGTTTCATGACGCTGTACGCCACCGAGCAGGAAGCCCTGGAAGCGCTTGCCCGGGGCGGGTAAGCGGGGGAATCAGGCGCAGGAGAAGGTCAGGGGACTTCGTCGATATCGCCCGGTTCGTCGTCGGCCACCTGGATGGAGGTCTTGATGTTGTTGATGACCGCTTTTTCGTCGTAATCGTCATCCAGGCCGTCTTCCAGCAGTTCATCCACGTCTACCGTTTCTTCCACCACCTCTTCGGATTCCTCGACGACTTCGGGCTCCTTGTTGAAAAGGTCTTTGTCGTCAAAGACCAGCTCGGCCGAAAGTTTCTCCCGGTCCCGGAACATTTCGATGACCGCTTCGGCAATGGGCTCGGCGTAGATGGCCGGCGGATACATGTTGTTGGTTCTGATGACCGCCAGCACCGCCTCGATTCCTTCTTTTGCCGCCTCCATCAGTTGCTGCTGGGAATAGGTTTCCTCGCACAGCAGGGACATCATCTCCTTGTCCAGCTCGGCGTATTCCCGGATCGTGAGCACCTGTTTTTCATCGTCGCGGGTTATGGAATATTTCTGTTTCATTTCGGATCTCCTGCCAAAAGGTTTTTTACAAACCACAACCCGATCGGTTGCGGCTGAAGCATCCCCACAGGGGAGGCCTTGCAGCCCCTGTCTTTGATTTTGGCGCTGGTTTGGCGGCCCGTTTCAGCACCGGGGTAGGCCCGGAAGGCGCTGAGCCGCGGCCGAAGGTAACCATCAAAAACAAGTGATGTCAACAGGGTTTTTGTCCTTGTGCGAACAGACAAAAGCATTGACCTTGCATAATGATGATGATAGAGGGAAAATCCCGGTGGGAGGGATGGCCGAGTGGTTTAAGGCGGCGGTCTTGAAAACCGTTGAGCGAAAGCTCCGTGGGTTCGAATCCTACTCCCTCCGCCACAATTTCAAACATACGGAGAGATGGCCGAGCTGGCTGAAGGCGCTCGCCTGCTAAGCGAGTGTGTGTCGAAAGATGCACCGAGGGTTCGAATCCCTCTCTCTCCGCCAGAATGTACAGCCCGCCGTGAAGGCGGGCTTTTTTTATCGCCCGGGCAGGAGGGATGTCTTCGTTTTCGCAGGGGCCGCCGGCGGCGCGAATTGAGCTTGACAAATCAGTGTATCCCGCATAGTTAAACACACTTGGACCTTCTTTTCCTAAATGGATAACGTCAGTTAGACCCAATTTAGTCAAGACAGAGAAAATCGTATCGAAAGGAGTGGAGCAAATGGCACAATTGATCCCCCCCCACGGCGGTAAGGGCCTTACCATCTGCCTGCTGGAAGGCGCAGAAAGGGAAGCCGAACTGCAAAGAGCACAGAACCTGAAAAAGGTTCCGATTTCAGCGCGCGTCAAGGGCGACCTGATCATGATCGGCACCGGCGGTTTCAGCCCGCTTACCGGTTTCATGACCAGGGCCGACTGGAAGGGTGTCTGCGAGAACTTCCTGATGGCAGACGGAACTTTCTGGCCGGTACCGGTGACCCTGGATGTTTCCAGGGAAGACGCCGGGCAGATCAAGGAAGGCGATGAAATCGCCCTCTACGATCCGGAAGGCGACGAGATCATGGCCACCATGAAAGTCACCGAGGTCTGGGAAGAGACCGAGGCCGACAAGCGCTGGGAGTGCGAGAAAGTCTTCATGGGCGAAGGCACCCCCACCGCCGAGGAATTCTGGAAGATTGCCGAGGAAGATCATCCCGGCGTCCAGATGGTGATGAAACAGAAGGAATTCAACATCGCCGGTCCGGTCAAGGTACTCAGCGAAGGCGAGTATCCCACCAAGTACGCCGGTATCTATCACCGTCCGGCCGATTCCCGCAAGATTTTCGAAGAACGCGGATGGTCCGATGTCGCCGCCCTTCAGCTGCGCAACCCCATGCACCGCTCCCATGAGTACCTGTGCAAGATCGCCATCGAAGTCTGCGACGGTGCCTACATTCATTCCCTGGTGGGCAACCTGAAACCGGGCGATATTCCGGCCGACGTGCGCGTAAAATGCATCGACGTCCTGGTGAAGAACTACTTTGTGGAAGACAACGTCGTTCAGGGCGGATACCCGCTCGACATGCGCTATGCCGGCCCGCGCGAAGGCCTGCTGCATGCCACCTTCCGCCAGAACTACGGATGTTCCCGGATGATCATCGGCCGCGACCATGCCGGCGTGGGTGATTTTTACGGCATGTTCGAAGCCCAGACCATCTTCGACAAGATTCCGCATCCCGAGGAACCCGGCAAGGCCCTGCTGTGCCAGCCGCTGAAGATCGACTGGACCTTCTACTGCTACAAGTGCGACGGCATGGCTTCTTTGCGGACCTGCCCGCATGACAAGAAGGACCGCGTGCTGCTTTCCGGAACCATGCTGCGCAAGCTGCTTTCCGAGGGCGGCGAGCTGCCCGACCACTTCGGACGTGACGAGGTTATCGAGATCCTGCGCGATTACTACGAGAACCTGACCGAAAAGGTGGAGATCAAGACCCACAAGGCAGCCACCGGCGACTAAGCCCGCCGGTTCACAAGACTACAACCAAAGGCGGCCGGGGACCGTTGTTGCGGTCCGGCCGCCTTTTTATATGCAGCTTTGCCGGCGCTTGTCGCTTTTGTTGTCTTGGCTTGGCCGTATTGCGCGGCCATCACGGCCGGCCTGTGAACCTCGATATTGAATGATCGCCGGCTTGCAATAGAAAAAGGGCGGGAAGATTCCCGCCCTTTTTTATTTATGCTCCGTCTCCGGCTGTTTGCCGGGATCTGCGGTTTATTTCCTGCCGCTGTACTCCTGGTAGGCCATGGCCACCGTGCGGTAGACCAGGTGGGCCAGCTTGGAAAAAGGAGTGTAGGCAAACAGGGACCAGACGAACATCAGGTGGACAAAGTAGATGAAATAGCTGAATCCGGCCATGCCCGCCAGGCGGCTGGTTTCAGCCAGAAGTCCGGTCACACCCAGGCCCAGGGCCAGCCACAGCAGAAACCAGTCCTTGTAAGTGGAGACCTGGTCTTTCTTGGAGGCTCTTTCCTTCATCAGCAGCAGGCTGCCGATGACAAGTGATACTCCGGCCACGTTGGCCAGCCACTTGACCGGGTTGAGCTGGCTGTAAGGCCCGTGGATCTTGAAGACATAGAGCACCACGAAAAAGATGTTGGTGACTATGAAAAGGCCGATGAAGCCGTAGAAGACCATCATGTGGGACGTGCCGCGGGCCTTGTTCTCGCCGCATTCGTTGAACCGGTTGTGTTTCAGGATGGTGGGGATGACCTTGATCAGGGCCTGGACGAATCCGGCCGGGTCGACCTTCTCCTTGTCGGTCTTGCCTTCCAGCAGCGCGTTGGCGTGCATGTCGGCGATGAAGTTCTTCAGGCCGTTGGCAAAGACGGCAACGGCGAAGGCGGCCGTCGGAAGCATGATCAGGTCCACCAGCCAGGTTGAGAAAAAGTGGGCGTGCACGATTTCATCCCCGCCGGGCGAAAAATCGAGCAACCCGGTGATCAGTCCCACCACGATGAAGATAATCGCCGGAATCGCCGCCAGGACGGGGAGTTTCTTGGGATCGTTGACCGCCTTGGCCAGGGCCTTGGGCTTGGCGTACTCGCTAACGGCGTAGGCCCGCAGGGCCGCGATCACATCACCCGGCTTGGCTCCCCGGGGGCAAAGGGTGCTGCAGTCACCGCAGTTGTGGCACAGCCAGATATCACCGTTTCCCACCAGCCGGTCCTTGAGCCCCCAGGACGTGGCCATCATCTCCTTGCGCGGGAAAGGCTTGGTGTCGGGAGAAATGGGACATGCAACCGCGCAGGTTGCGCACTGAAAGCACTTCTTGACGTCCTGCCCCCCCAGCTTGACGACCTCATTGATGAATCCGACATCAGGTTCGACAAGATATGAATCCGCCATATGCTACCTCCTAACTTGGCGGGCCCCATGCAAGCAAGGCCCGCTCTTTGTTTCAGTCATGTGGGCCATACGGACGTTAGAAGCCCTTGAAGGGGTTCGGACCCAGCTCTTCTATGGATTCCACGAACTCGTTGATGATCTGCGGGATCTTGTCGTATTCGTCTATGGCGACCTGGAACATGGCCACCCGCTCTTCTTCGAGAGCCAGGCTCGACAAGGCATCGCCGATCTTTTTCATGCGGATCTCGGCAAGTTCGCTTCCCTTGACAAAATGGCACTGGTAGTCGTCGCCGTGCTTGCAGCCCAGCAGGAAGACACCGTCCATGCCCTGGGACAGGGCGTCTTTGATCCAGATGACGTTGACCGAACCCAGGCAGCGCACCGGGATCAGGCGCACGTCGGCCGAATAGGACATCTTGTTCAGGGCCACGATGTCCAGGGCCGGGTAGGCGTCGTTTTCGCAGACCAGGCCCAGGATCCGCATGGGCGGCTCGGTGTAGTCGTCTTCCGAGGGCACGCCCACGGCCTTGACCATGGAGCCGATGCTGTCGATGTTGTAGTCGGCAAAGCCGATGATCCTTTCCGGACAGGCTCCCATGCAGGTTCCGCAGCGCCGGCAGCGGGTGGGATTGGGCTTGGGAGTTCCGCGCTCGTCGTCGTCCAGGGCACCGAAGGGACATTCCACCGTGCAGCGCTTGCACTGGGTGCAGCGCTGGAAGAAGAAGTCCGGGAAGGTCATGTCGCCCGACCGCGGATGGACCGAAACGCCGCGGTTGGCCGACTCCAGGCACTGGATCGCCTTGAGGGCCGCGCCGGCGGCGTCTTCCAGGCATTCTTCCACGGTCATGGCCCGGCGCACGGCGCCGGCGGCGTAGATGCCCGTTCTCTGGGTTTCGTAGGGGAAACAGATGAAATTGGAATCGACATAGCCGCCGAAAAGGTCGATGTCACGGAAGCCCGGCCCCTGGCGGTAGGCCAGATTGACCACCGGATCGTCGGCGGTTGCCGGAACCATGCCGGCTGCCAGGACGACCATGTCGGCCTTGACCTTGATCTTTTCGCCCAGCAGGGTGTTGGTGGCTTCCACCACCAGTCCGTCACCGTTGCGCGAAACCGAGACAACCTGTCCCTTGGTCAGGAAGATGCCCGGATCCTGCTGGATGCTCTTGTAGAAATACTCGCTCAGGCCAGGGGTGCGCATATGCTGGTAAAAGACGTAAGCCTTGCCGTCATTGTAGTCCTGGCGCACGTACTTGGCCTGTTTGAGAGCCACCATGGAGGTAACCGCGCCGGCATATTCGAAGTCGCTGTCGTCCTCGTCCTTGCCCGGGCTCTGGACAAAGACCACGGACTTGGCTTCCTTGCCGTCGGACGGGCGCAGGATCTTGCCTTCCTTGGCGATCTTTTCGAACTGGGCGTTGGTGACCACATCCGGAATTTCGCCGAAACCCAGGTGGGGGTACTTGTCGCCTTCGATGTCGGCCGGGCGCCAGCCGGCGGCCAGGACCACGGCACCGAACTTTTCGCCGTTGGGATCGATGGCCAGGATGTCTTTGCGGCCCTTGTTGTATTCCAGGTAGAGCTCGTGCTGTTTTTCGGCATCCAGCTCCTTGCCGTTTTCGTCGTACTTCATCTCTTCCGGCAGGGGATAGGGAACGTCGAACTCGATTGTCTCACCCGGTTTTTTGAAAGTCACCGTGAAATCGCCCGGCTGGCCGGCCAGACGGGCCACCACCGTGCCGGTCTTGACGGAGACCTTGGGGTTGGCTTCCACGGCCTTGATCTTTTCGTCCACGACGGGGTCGATGAGGTTGTCGTAGTCGGGTCCCACGGGCAGCTGGGCCCTCCAGTTGCGTACCCGGCCGCCGAGTTGGTCTTCTTTTTCGACGATGGTGACCTCGTAACCGGCAGCTGCCGCCTCCAGGGCCGCCGACATGCCGGTGATGCCGCCGCCGATGACCAGGATGCGGTTGGAGAAGTTGTCCAGCTTGTAGGGTTCGGGCAGATCAACCTTTTCCACCCGGGCCATGCCCATCTTGATGTAGTCTTCGGCCATCATCTGGACCCGGTCGAACTTGTCCTCGTCTTCCTTTTCTTCCTCGGTCAGGGCCGGAAAATCGGAGCGGGGATGGGACCAGACCACGCCTTCGCGGAGATTGACCCGGTCGACGATGCAGCCTTCGAAACGGAACACGTCGAAGTTGACCCTGCGCGAGCAGGCGCAGACAACCAGGGTGTTGGTGCCTTCGCCAATGTCGGCCTTGAGCATTTCCACCCCTTCTTTGGAACACAGGATGGGATGGGTCTTGACAGGAAGGCCTTCTTCCTTGGGCACTTCGCACAACGCGTCGATATCCAGGGCCTCTCCGATGCCACAACCTGTGCAAATATAGACGCCGTATTTTTTATCCATGGATGAACCTCCTACTTACTCGCCAGGGTTTGAATCGCCTTCAGGGCCATACCGGTGGCGTTCTGGTTTGAGGAAACCACGTCGGCCGGCTTACAGGCACATCCTGCGGCGAACATCCCGCCCTTTGTGTAGTCGTTGATCATGAAGCCGTCTTCGGTGAACTGCAGGTCGGCGGGCAGTTTTTCATTGGCTGCCGTAGGCTGCATGCCGGTGGCAAGAACAACCAGGTCGACCGTCTGGTGAACTTTTTCACCGCTGAGGGTATCTTCGGCCACCACGGTTATGTTCTTGGTTGCCGGATCTTCACCGACTTCGGCCACCTTGCCCTTGATGAAGAAGATGTTTTCGTCTTCCCTGATCATTTTGTAGAATTTTTCGTAACGCTGGCCCGGTGCGCGCAGGTCGATATAGAAGATGTAGATCTTGGCATCCGGGTAGCGCTCCCGTATGTAGGTGGCCTGTTTCAGCGAGGCCATGCAGCAGATGTAGGAACAATAGGGCAGGTGGTTTTCATCCCTGGAACCGGCGCACTGGACAAAGGCCACGCTCCGGGGTTCCTTGTCGTCCGAAGGCCGCAGGATCTTGCCCCGGGTGGGACCGTTGGGAGCGGCCAGCCTTTCCATCATCATGTTGGTTATTATGTTGTCGTACTGGCCGAAGCCCAGATTGTCGATCCTGGTGGCGTCGTAAGGTTCCCAGCCGGTGGCCCATACGATGGCGCCCACCTGAAGGTCGATGGTCTTGGCCTGCATCTCCAGGTCGATGGCGTCGTACTTGCAGGCTTCCTTGGCCTTTTGGGCGTCTTCGGTGCCTATTATCTGGGGCGAGATGACGTAGCGGGCCGGGAAGGCCATTCCAAGCGGCAGGTAGGCACCCTTGATCTGGCGCATGCCGAAGTTGAACTCATCGCTGATCTCGATTTCGCAAGCCTCGGCGCAGTCGCCGCAGCAGGTGCAGTTTTCGTTTACGTAACGGGGATTGAGTTTGACCGTAACCGTGTAGTTGCCCGCGCTGCCGTCTACTTTCTCAACCTCGGCCAGGGTGAAAATCTTGATGCGCGGATTGTCCTTGATCCGCCGGAAATTGATTTCCAGACCGCAGGTCGGAGGACACAGCTTGGGAAAGTACTGGTTCAGTTGGGCAACCCGACCACCCAAGTATGGATTCTTTTCCACCAGAAAGACTTCGTACCCCACTTCAGCGGCTTCAAGGGCCGTGGTCAACCCGCTGATACCGCCGCCGACCACCATGATACTGCCACTTGCAGGGGCTGTATTCGCGTTTGCCATGCTTTCCCTCCGTACTTGAACGTTGTAAGATTTTTTAGCAACTGGTTCGATGACCAATCCAATCAGGTGATGCCCTTGATGATCTGGAACCTGAAACACGCATCTGGTGCCGTTCAGGGTCGGATACTTGCTTTTCAGGGATATGAATAGATACGGGTTTCGGGCTCCAGAGCACCTTAGCATAAAAATTATTTTTGTAAATAGCAAAAACAACCCTTTGACAATATTGCAAAAGGGCATCGCCTGAGAGGATCCGGGGCCTGAAGCAGGTAACAAAAACCTCCAGGTGTCCGAAGACACCTGGAGGCATTTTGCATTCAGGCGATCAACTCACCGGAGCCATGGATCAATCCGGGATGATCTTGACGTATTCTTTCTTGAAGATATCCCATTCGCCCTTTTCCGGATCGTACTTGGAGTTGACGAAGCAGAACCAGTTCTCGTCGTCCTGTCCCGGATGGTCTGACTGATAGTAGAAGCCCGGGTAACGGGTTTCTTTCCGGAACTGGATGTGACGCAGATGGGATTCAACCGTCCAGATCCTGTGGATGATCTCCCAGGCCCGCAGCAGTTCGTGCAGGTCGCCGGCAGCCATTTTCTCGCAGTCTTCACGCATGACCTGCAGCAGGTCCATGACGATCTCGAGGCACTTGCTGGTGGTCTGGTAGAAGGTGGCGGTTCCGGCGCCGTACTCGTGGGTGGCCTTCATCAGGCGGTACATCATGCCGTTGGGCTTGATGTAGTTGGGGTTGACGTCCACGGCGGTGGTGTATTCGCAATGGTCCAGGAAGACCCGCACCGGCTTGTAGACCATGTCCACGATCTCATCGGTGGACATCTTCAGGGTCGGGGTGTAGTCCTTGTGATCCACGGCGTAGCGCACCATCTGCTTGGCGGCGATGCGGCCTTCGCTGTGGGACCCGGAGGAGAACTTGTGGCCGGAGCCGCCCACGCCGTCACCGGCGGTGAACAGGCCGTAGACGGTGGTCATTTGCTTGTAGACCTTGCCGTTGTCGGCCTTGACCTTGTAAGAATCCGGTACCCAGTCGTAATCCGGTCCGGAGACCCACAGGCCGCAGCAACCGGAGTGGGAACCCAGCAGGTAGGGCTCGGTGGGCATGATTTCGGAGTTTTTCTTTTCCGGCTCGGTGTTGGTGGCGCACCACAGGTTGGCCTGGCCGCAGGTCATGTCGAGGAAGTCTTCCCAAGCTTCGGCTTCCAGATGCTTGAGTTCCTTCTTGTCCATGGTCTTGCCAAGTTCGGCCAGAGCGGTGACGGTGTCCATGATGATGGGGCCGCGGCCTTCTTTCATCTCGAACAGCATCAGGTGGTTACGCAGGCAGGTGGGGGTGATGGCCGCGGTTCCGTAAGGAGCGTATTTTTCAAGCTCTTTCTTGGCGGCTTCGCTGGTTGCGTAAGGCTCGCCCAGGCCGTTGAGGGTCTTGGCCTTGAACAGCAGGAACCAGGCGCCGACCGGACCGTAACCGTCTTTGAAACGGGCCGGGGTGAAACGGTTTTCCATCATGGTCAGCTCGGCACCCACCCGCATGCAGAGGGTGTAGGTGGAACCGGAGTTCCATACCGGATACCAGGCGCGGCCCTTGCCTTCGCCAACCGAACGGGGCTGGTAGATGTTGACTGCGCCGCCGCAGGCCACCAGCATGGACTTGCACTTGATGATGTAGACTTTGTTCTCGCGGACCGAGAAGCCGACGGCACCGGCGATCTGGTTGGGATTGTTGGCGTCCAGCAGCAGCTCTACGATGAAAATCCTTTCCAGGATGTTTTCGTCGCCCAGAGCTTTTTTGGCGGCCTCGGCCACGATCCTTTTGTAGGATTCGCCGTTGATCATGATCTGCCATTTACCGGTACGCACCGGAGTGGCGCCGTCTTTCAGGGTCCCCATCTTGAGGCCCTTTTTGCCGTCCAGGTTCTTGCCCTCGGGGGTCTTTTTCCAGATGGGCAGGCCCCATTCTTCGAACAGATGGACAGAGTCGTCCACGTGGCAGCCCAGATCGAAGATCAGGTCTTCACGGACGATGCCCATCAGGTCGTTGCGGACCATGCGGACGTAATCGTCCGGGGTGTTTTCGCCGATGTAGGTATTGATGGCCGACAGACCCTGAGCCACGGCGCCGGAGCGCTCCATGGCGGCCTTGTCCACCAGCAGGACGCTCATGTCGTCCGGCAGCCATTTCTTGATTTCAAAAGCAGCGCCGCAGGCAGCCATGCCGCCGCCGACGATCAAACAATCAACTTCGCGCTCCTCGACTTCAGGATCCCTTACGGCTTTGATTTCACCTAAAGGTTTGTTCGGTAATGCCATGTTTTATCCTCCTTAAGATTAAAGCTTGCGATCAGGTGAATTCCACCAGGTGCGAATCATCCGCCCTAGGCAAGCGCCTGCGGTTTGGGAACCTGGTACCCGTCTTTTTCCTCGGTAGCCAGCAGCGGGCTTTCCAGATCCTGGCCCTTCAGATCCTCGTAGGCGTTGGCTGCACCTTCCGGGGTGGTCCGTACAGGGAACTTGAAGCGTTTGACGACACCGTTGCGGAACTTGCAGGTCCACATGATGTCCTCGGTACCCAGCATGGGCATGATGCTGCTTCCCAGGGGAACGAAATCAGCATAGCCTCTGACCTCTATGGCCTGGCTGGGGCAGATCTTGACGCAGGAAAAGCATTCCCAGCACTGATCCGGTTCCTGGTTGTAGGCCTTCATGGCATTGGGATCAAGAACCATCAGGTCGTTGGGGCAAATGTACATGCAAGCGGTCTTGTCGCCGCCCTTGCACCCGTCACATTTTTCCTGAATGACGAAACTTGGCATTTAAAATACCTCCATTGGTTAGCGTAATGTTAAAACAGTTCTACCCGATTGTTCAGTGGTTCAACCTCCTGTCCTTCGCACCTCCCTTCATTTTTCTCGTCCGAACCTCACCTGCTCGGACATATACGATTGAATCAAATATGTATGGATAATCCCCATTCACACCCTGGGTATATCTGCCCGGTGTTTTTCTCATTATTTGGGTCGGACTAAAATTTCGTTAATTTTCGGTAAGATATGACCAACACAAGGTTAGTTGAATATCATCCGAACATGCTCTTGTCAAGGATTTTCAACCGCTGCAAGCTACCGAATATCCAGCCAGATCGCCGCAGCCCCGGAGGTTTCCATATCTGGAATTTCAACCGCCGCCCACCACCATATATTGTGGCTGAAAGCCTGCCGCCGGCAGGAGGCGCAAACTTACGATTGTCCTTGCCAGCAGCCGGTGCCGTAAAATATATAACGGCCATGGAAACCATCGTTTTGCCTCTGGAGGCCGGAGCAAGCTTCAATTTCGATTGTCACCCGAAGGTGCCCTGTTTCAACGCCTGTTGCGGGAACCTCAGCCAGGTCCTGACGCCCTACGACATAATTTGTCTCAAGAATCACCTGGGGTGTTCGTCGGGTCAGTTCCTGGAGCGTTATGCCATGGTCTACAGCGGCCCGGCCACCGGGCTGCCGGTGGCAAGCCTGCGCTTCGACCGGCGCCGGGGCGGGCTCTGCCCCTTTGTCGGGCCTGAAGGATGCACGGTCTATCCGGCCCGGCCCGGTTCCTGCCGCCTCTATCCCCTGGCCCGGGGTGCTGCCCTCGATCCGGGGGGAAAGCCCCGGGAGCACTGGGCGCTTATAAAAGAACCCCACTGCCGGGGCCATGAATCGTCCCGCACCCGGACCATAGACCAGTGGATCAGGGACCAGGGGCTGGAGGACTATCTGGAGTTCAACGACCTGCTGCTTGAGATCATCAGCCTCCGGAACAAATCCGGCGGACGGCCCCTGGCAGGAGACCGGCGCCGCAGTTTCGTCACCGCCGCTTACGACCTGGACCGGTTCAGGGCTCAGGTCCTGGACGGGACCCGGAACTGCGGTCCGGAGGTTGCAGAGAAGGTGGCCGCAGCCGGCGCCAGCGATACGGACTGTTTGAAAGTTGCCCTCCGGTGGTTGAGGCGCGAAATGGGAGGTTTGCATCATGGATCTTGAAGGCAAAGCGGCCCTGGTCCTTGGCAGCATAAAGGGGATCGGCAAGGCCATCGCCCTGGATCTTGCCGCGGCCGGGGCCGACCTGGTCCTCACCTATTACGACTGGCAGGAACACCTGGAGCGGGCCCGGGCCGATTTCGAGGCCGCCGGTTGCCGCTACCTGATGCTGGAGGCGGACCTGCGCGACAAGTCCCAGGTTCAGGCCCTGATGGACAAGGCAATGGCCCGTTTCGGCCGGCTGGACGTACTGATCAACAATATCGAGCGCGGCGGCTGGCCCGTTGTCCATGGTGCCTATACAACGGAGCAGTGGGACCTGGAGCTGGCCACCACGTTGCGGGCCAAGCAATGGGTGTTTCAGGCCGCCCTGCCCCATCTGAAGGCATCCGGCGAAGCGGTTGTGGTCAACCTTTCTTCCATCGCCGCCCTGGTGGGCCGCAGCGGCCCGGCCAGCCTGGTGTTCAACGAAGGATACGCAGCCGCCAACCGCGGTGTGGGCCTGCTTACCGAAACCTGGGCCCGGCTGGGCGCTCCCCGGGTGCGGGTCAACGAGCTGATGCTCGGCCTGGTGGAAACCCGGCACGGGCCAGATACCCGGGGCTGGGGGCTGCTGACCGAACAACAGAGACAGGCCCTGGTGGATCACACCCTGCTGGGCCGCACGGGACGGATTCAGGATGTGGTCAAGGCGGTCCGCTTCCTGGTTCAGGACGCCGGGTTCATGACCGGAGCGGTCGTCCGGCTCGACGGCGGATACATCCTGGGGGGAGAAAAGGTCGCTCCCATGCCCCAAGGGGTGGTCTGAAAAGCCGTCGGGGAGGATTTTTCAGCTCAGCCCGATTTCGGGGCTCTTGATGCCCCAGACCATGAGCTTGATCCAGGCAAAGGCAAATTCCAGCAGGGCTTTGTCGCCGGTCCTGAGCTTCTGTTTCAGCTTGTTTTTGATCCGGTACCTTTTCAGAAAGCTGCTTTCAAAGACGAACTGTCTGAAACGGTCGATGTTGTAGGCCGCCATGAAGGCCATTTTGAAGCGGGGGTCCTGCCGGCCGCCCTGCCAGGGGTCTTTGCCAAACAGTCCCCGGACAGCCGCCCATTTGGCGGTCATCCGGTTGAAGACCGCCGCCTGCTGGTCGCCGATCCATTCTTCCAGGCTGAAGGTGGTATCGCTGCCGGGCCCCAGGCAGAACTCCGGCGGCCTGAAAAAGGCCACCTGACTGGACTTGCCCTCGGGGTCGAACAAAAGCCCCAGCTCCACCGGGAAAGTGCGGCAGGTGTCGGGCCGGTCGGCGTAGACCGTGCAGCCTGCGTCGGAAAGGAAGGGGCAGGTCTTTTCAGGGTTTGAGGCCATCTTCAGCAGGACGTCGGGGAAAAAATTGTCCGGCCGCATGACCACGTCGGTGTAGGTTTCCAGGAATTGTTCCGAATCCATGTCGAGGGCCTTTCTGAGGCGGGCGACATCGTAAGGATAGAGAAACAGGTTCAGGTTGCGGCAGCAGCGGTTGAAGCAGGCCAGGCCGGGATGACATCTGAAATTGAACCGTGTGTCGGGCTCCAGCCGCATCCCCCGGAGAGCGCCCATTTTTTCGGAATCCAAAGTTTTCATATTGTTCAGAACCCGGGTTGCTTGGTTTCAGGTTTTGTTTCTGTCGCCGGCAGGCGGCAGTCGGCAAAGGGCCTCTTTTCAGTCTGCCTTGAGGCAGTGGTATGTCAGCAGCATCTGGGACACGGTCATCTTGAGCCGGGCCGAGATGGCCAGCCGGCCGCGCAGCTGCTGTTCGAGTCCTGCCATGGGGGCGTAGAACTCGGTCCGGTCAAGTTCCCGCGGCCCGGCCTGTTTGTTGCGGCCTTCGAAACGGAAACATCCCGGCCCTTTTACAAGGCTTCCGTCCGGCCGGGTCAGGCGGTAGGCAATGCCGTGCAGCCGGCAGATCATGGGCCGGTAAGGGTAAAGCCGGCACAGACCTTGCCGGTTGGCTCCGCAGATGGGCCTTTGGGAAGGGGCTGCCCTGCAGTTTGCCCGGCAGGCCTCCAGGACAGCGGCTCTGTCTGTTTCCGGCAGTCCGGCCAGCCCTTTCAGAAGATAGAGATATTCTGTCCATGTGAAATGGTAAAAGGTCTGGTGGCAGCAGTTGTCGCTGCAGTTTTGGCAGTCAAAGTCCAGGTCGCGGGCGATTCCGGCGTAGGCCCGGTCCATCCGGGCATAGAGCCCGGCCAGACGTTCGAACAGTCCGCCGGCCGCAGCCATGTCCTTCCAGGCGCGCCGGATAACGGCCGGTGGAGGCGCGATTCCGCTTAGTTCAGACGGTAGGCCGTGGGAAGAATGTTTTTGCATACAGTTCCAGGGCGTAGCGATCGGTCATGGAAGCGATGAAATCGCAGACTGTCCGGTCCTGGGGATTTCCGTTTCCCAGGCAGCCGGACATTTCCATTTTGATCAGCTGGTTTTTGAGCTGCTGCTCGTTTTCCATAAAATACTGGTAGAGTTCGGAAAGGATCTTTTTGGCCTTGACGAATTCCTCGTGGACCCGGGGCGAGCGGTAGACATTGTCGAAAAGAAAGGCCCGCAGGCTGGTCATGGCGCCAAAGACCTCCGGGCTCATGTCCAGGATCAGGCGCTCGCCCTCCACCCGGCTGGTATAGACCAGGTCGCGGATCATGGTGGTGGCCCGCTGGGAATGGGTTGCCCCCAGCACCCGCAGGCATTGCTCCGGCAGCTGCCCGATGCTGATGACACCACTGCGCAGGGCATCGTCCAGGTCGTGGTTCAGGTACGCCATGATGTCGGCTATCCTGACCACCTGGCCTTCCAGGGTGCAGGCAAGTTTTGCCGGGTCGTCGGGAATGATTTTGCCGTATCCCTTGGAGTGTTTCAAAATCCCGTCCCTGACCTCGCAGGTAAGGTTGAGCCCCCGGCCGTTGTTTTCGATTTCGTCCACCACCCGCAGGCTCTGTCGCTGGTGGGTGAAACCGCGGGAGTAGATTTCCCGCAGGGCGGTCTCGCCGCCGTGGCCGAAAGGGGTGTGGCCGAGGTCGTGGCCCAGGGCAATGGCCTCGGTCAGGTCCTCGTTGAGATGCATTGCCCGGGCTATGGTGCGGGCTATCTGGGCGACCTCCAGGGTATGGGTCAGACGGGTGCGGTATTCGTCTCCCAGGGGGGAGAGAAAGACCTGGGTCTTGTGCTTCAGGCGCCGGAAGGCATTACTGTACAGGATGCGGTCGCGGTCCACCTGGAAGGCCGTCCGGATGGGGCATGATGGTTCGTCCGCCTTGCGGCCCCGGGTGTTTCTGCTAAGGCAGCCGTAGGGAGCGATGAAGTTTGCTTCTCTTTGCTCGTATGTTTCCCGCAGAGTAGGATTCATTTTGTCTGTGCCGGTAATAGCTGCCAACTTGCAAAACCGCGTCCGGCATGGAATAATGAGCGCATCGATGTTGCCGGAGGAGGGACGCGGAACAAAATCAGCGCAACGTTAGCCCATAATCGGGTTGCAGGCAACCATCAATTGTTCGGGGTTTTGCAAAAAGTCCGGGCCGGGCATGGACACGGACCTGTCTGGCGGGCGAGGAGTCAGCGTGGGCAAACACCACCTGGTACTGGGCCGGACGGAAGATTTCCTGACCGGCCGGATTATCGAAGACACCCATGACGAGCGTTACCGCCAGATGATCGCCCGCAGGCTGGTCAATGACAAGGGTTTTGCAAAAAGCGATATCGAGGCCGGCCATCGTATGCAGGTGAAGGCCGGTGAAAAATGCGGCCTGCTCACCGCCGCCTTCCTGGTCAGGATGAAGGGCCGGATCGTCATCCTGATCCACTACGGGCCCGGCTCCCTGGTTACCCGCCACCGCTCCGCCCTGGCCATGGGCCGTCTCGTGGCTCCTTATCAGGTGCCGCTGGTGGTGGTCACCAACGGCCGCCAGGCGGACGTGCTGGACGGTGTGACCGGCAAGATCCTGGCCCGGGGGCTGGACGCGATCCCGTCCAGGGCCGAACTTGAGCGAAGATGGGCCGGCCTGGATTTTGCCCCCGTGGATGAAAAGCGCCGGCAGGTGGAGGCCCGCATCGCCTTTGCCTATGAAATCGACGACAGTTGCGAATGTGACGATACTGCTTGCAGGTTGTGAGCCTGGACGGAGCAGACAGATGGTGAAGGAGCGGGACATGAGGTTCATGGCCCTTGCCCTCGGACAGGCCCGGCAGGCTCTGGCAGAGGGCGAGTTTCCGGTGGGCTGCGTGATCGCTGCCCCCGATAAGGTGGTGGCCGACGGCCGCCGCCGCCGTTCGGCCGAGCTGCTTGGGGGTGAATGCGAACATGCCGAAATGATTGCCCTGCGCCGTCTGGAACAGGCTTGCGGCAAAAAGGTAACGCCGGGAGACCTTACTGTCTATGTCACCCTGGAGCCGTGCCTGATGTGCTTCGGAGCGATCCTGATCCACGGCATCCGGAGGATCGTCTATGCCTACGAGGATGTAATGGGAGGTGGAACAGGTTGCGACCCGGCCGGTCTGCCCCCCCTGTACAACCCGCCGCCCGAGATCGTAAGGGGGGTCATGCGCGGGGAAAGTGTCGGGCTTTTCAAGGCGTTCTTTGAAAATGAGGGCAACCTTTACCTCAGGGACACCCTGCTGTGCAGGCATGCCCTGGGGCAATCCTGAGCGCGGATTACTCCTTATTTTTTTCTCTTGCAATTGAATTGTTTGTCGTATAAAGGATCAAAGTTTAAGTAAGATATCAAACGGCAACCATCAATCATCCAGGAGGTGGAGGTATAGCTAACTTCAGATTTTCAAAAGGGCAGCATGACAGGTTCGGCAGAACGCGAATCAACAACAATATCAGAGCCCGGGAAGTCAGGGTGATCGATCCGGACGGAAACCAGATCGGAATCTTGCCCATTGAAAAGGCGCTCGCCGCTGCCTCGGAATTCGGCCTTGATCTGGTGGAAGTGTCACCGACGGCCCGCCCGCCGGTCTGTAAGATAATGGATTACGGCCGTTACAAGTATGAGCAGACCAAAAAGCAGCACGAGGCCCGCAAGAAGCAAACCACCTTCCAGGTCAAGGAGATCAAGGTCCGCCCCAAAACCGGGGAGCATGATCTGCAGACCAAGCTGGGCCACATAAAGAAATTCATCGGCCGCAGGGACAAGGTCAAGGTCACGGTGATGTTCAGGGGCCGGGAGATAACCCTTTCCCAGCGGGGCCGGGACCTGCTCCAGAGAATAGCTGAGGAAGTGGAAGACATTGCCGTAATCGAACAGGCCCCCAAGTTCGAAGGCCGCACCATGGTGATGGTGCTGGCTCCCAAGTGACCGGGCGCCGGGGCCGGCTGCGGCCATTGGCTTGAAATACCACCGTCTGGCGCGAGCTTGTATCAGAGTGCGCTCGCGCCAGCGCTTTTTTACGCGTTATTGAACTTTAATCTATGACCGGGCCGGCGGACAGTCTATGTCCGTGGCGGTCAGCATTGTTTTCGGGAGAGCAAAATGCCAAAGATAAAGACCAACAGAGCGGCTGCAAAGCGTTTCCGCAGGACCGGAAGTGGCAAATACGCCTTTTCCAAGTCGTGTGCCAGTCACATTCTGACCAAAAAGTCACCCAAACGCAAACGGCGCCTGAGACAGGCCCACATAGTGTCGAAAAACGACATGGCGGAAGTCCGCCGCCTGTTGCCCAACGGGTAACCATTCATGATTATGACCTGCCCGGAGCAGGTGGCAGTCGAGGAGAAAAGATATGCGTATCAAACGAGGATACAAGGCAAGGCGTAGAAGAAAAAAGGTGTTGAAACTGGCCAAGGGCTACCGCGGCGGCAGGAGCAAGCTGTTCAGAACGGCCGCCGATTCGGTGGACAAGGCCCTGATGTATGCCTATCGCGACCGGCGCCAGCGCAAGCGTCAGTTCCGCCAGCTGTGGATAGCCAGGATCAATGCCGCGGCCCGGGCCAACGATCTTTCCTACAGCAAGTTCATGCACGGGCTTAAGAAAGCCGGCGTGGAACTGGACCGCAAGGTGCTGGCCGAGCTGGCCGTTTCCGATCCCGGCGGTTTTGCCCGCATTGCCGATCTGGCCGCCAAGCAGCTTTAGAGATCCGGCCGCACCGGCCGGCTGACATCATCGTGCCGTAACGCTACCTTCAGGGCAGGGCTTTGTGGTGCAACTATCGATCGATAAAATTCTGAAACAGGCCGAGGAAGAACTTGCCCGGATCGGAGATCCGGACGGCATCCGGCAGTTGCAGGTCAAGTACCTGGGCCGCAAGGGGCTGGTGACCAAATTTTTGCGGGGGATCTCCAGCCTGCCGGCCGACCAGCGGCCGGCCGCCGGAAAGCGGGCCAACGAGGTAAAGAAGCAGCTGGAAGCCGAGTTTGCAGCCGCCGGCAGGCGGCTCGAAGAGGCCCTGGAGGCCACCGAACGCCTGGATGTCTCCCTGCCGGGCCGGGGGGTGCTGCCCGGGTCGCTTCATCCCGTCACCCAGGTGAGCGCCGAGATATGCGGAATCTTCACCCGGATGGGATTCGACGTGGTGGAGGGGCCTGAAATCGAGACGGATTACTACAACTTCGAGGCCCTCAACATTCCCAGGGATCATCCGGCCCGGGACATGCAGGATACTTTCTACATTTCCGACAACATCGTTCTGAGGACCCATACCTCGCCGACCCAGCCCAGGGTCATGGAAAAACAGCCGCCGCCGGTGAGGATGGTGGCTCCCGGAAAAGTATATCGCTGCGACTCCGACCTGACCCATACCCCCATGTTTCACCAGGTGGAAGGGCTTCTGGTCGATGAAGGGGTTTCCTTCGGCGACCTGAAAGGCATTCTGACCGCCTTCGTCCATCAGATGTTCGGTCCCCGGACCAGTCTTCGCTTCCGGCCCAGTTTCTTTCCCTTTACCGAGCCGAGCGCGGAAGTCGACATCCGCTGCGTGATTTGCCACGGCAAGGGCTGCCGGGTCTGCTCCCAGACGGGCTGGCTGGAGATCCTGGGTTCGGGCATGGTCCATCCGGCCGTTTTCGAAAACGTGGGTTACGATCCTGACAAGTACACCGGGTTCGCCTTCGGCATGGGAGTGGAGCGGATCGCCATGCTGAAATACCGGATCGATGATATCCGTAAATATTTCGACAATGACTACCGGTTCCTGCGCCAGTTCTAGGGCGCTTCAACCGGCCCGGATCGTCCAGTGGGTGCTTGAGCGGCGGTCGCCGGGGCCGGAGAGGGTTACCGGCGGGGTTTGGTTCCCGTGCCGGCGGCAGTGAGGTGAGCAGGGTATGAAAGCAAGTCTCAGTTGGCTGAAAGCCTATATCGATATCCGGATGGATGTCGGCCGGTTGGCCGACAGGCTGACCATGGCGGGCCTGGAGGTCGAGACCGTCGAAGACCGCTATGCCTACCTGGAGACGGTGGTGGTGGGACGGATCGGCGCGGTGCAGAAGCACCCCAATGCCGATCGGCTGGTCGTCTGCACGGTGGAAAACGGGACCGAAGCGGTGCCGGTGGTCTGCGGGGCGCCCAACGTGCGGCCCGGCATGTTGTCGGCCCTGGCCCTGCCCGGGACCGAGCTGCCATCCGGGATGAAGATTGCGGCCGGCAACATCCGCGGCCGGCTTTCGGAAGGGATGCTTTGCAGCGAGGCCGAACTGGGGCTGGGACCCGATGCTTCCGGGATCATGGAACTAGACGGCGGCCTGGAAGTCGGAGCCGCCCTGAACCGGGCCCTGAACCTGAGCGATCCGGTCCTTGAGATCGGCCTGACTCCCAACCGTCCCGATTGCCTGAGCATCATGGGCATTGCCCGCGAGATAGCCGCTTTCCAGGGCCGGCGGATACGCCGGCCGGAAATCGAGATGCCCGCGCCGGAAGGTCCGGTCCACCAGCTGACTTCGGTTGAAATTCTGGCTCCCGATCACTGCCCGCGCTACGCGGCCCGGGTTCTGGAACAGGTCAGGGTGGGACCGTCGCCGTTCTGGCTCCGGGACCGGCTCATGTCCGTCGGTCTGCGGCCCATCAACAACCTGGTGGATGTCACCAATTTCGTCATGCTGGAGACCGGCCAGCCCCTGCACGCTTTTGATTTCGACAATCTTGCCGGCCGGCGGATAGTGGTGCGGACGGCCCGGGAGGGCGAAGTATTCGTCACCCTGGACGGCAAGGAGCGCCGCTTGAACGCCGAGACCCTGATGATCTGCGACGCCGACAAGCCGGTGGCCATCGGCGGGGTGATGGGCGGCATGAACTCGGAGATCGAAGAGTCCACCGCCCGGGTCCTGATCGAAAGCGCCTACTTCGACCCGGTCAGCATCCGCAGGACCGCCAAGCGGCTGGGCCTCAATACCGACGCCTCCCACCGTTTCGAGCGGGGGGTCGATCCCCTGGGGACGGTTTACGCCCTCCAGCGGGCGGCCCTGATGATGGCCGAGCTTGCCGGCGGCAACCTGGTGGAAGGCTACATCGATGTCAACTCCGGCCTTGAAGGGCCGCAGCCCCTGGAACTTGGCGTGGCGGCCACCAACAGGCTCCTGGGGACCAGGTTCGATGCCGGCCGGATCGCCGGTCTGCTGCGTTCCATCGAATTTGTGGCCGAGCCCCGGGGAGAAGATACGGTAGAGGTCAGAGCGCCTTCTTTCAGGGTGGACATAAGCCGGCCGGTGGACCTGATGGAGGAGGTGGCCCGCCTGGCAGGTTACGACGGCATCGCAACCACCTTTCCTTCCATCGCCCCCACCGGCAGGGAGCCCGACCGGCGGCGGGACTGCCGTGATAAAATCCGCTCCCTGCTGACCGGCATGGGTTTCAGCGAGGCCATAAATTACAGTTTCATCTCCCGGGATTCGTGCGACCGGCTTCGCCTGGCGCCGGACGATGAACGCCGGCGCCAGCTGCCCCTGCTCAACCCCCTGACCGAAGACCAGGCAGTCATGCGGACATCCCTGGTCCCGGGCCTGCTGGAGACGGTCAGCCGCAACTTCTCCCGCCAGGTCAACCAGCTGAGACTGTTTGAGGTCGGCAAGATTTTCCTCTCCAGGGGAACGGACAGCCTGCCCGAGGAGCCGGAAATGCTGGCAGGGGTGATGACCGGACCCCGCTGGGAGGCCCCCCTGTATTGCCGGGAGGCCGAATGCGATTTTTTCGACATCAAGGCGGCCGTGGAGGGTATCTGCGCCGGGCTGGCCATAGAGAAGGTCGGGTTTACGGCGGTCGAAGACGATGCCTGCCGCTACACCCAGCCCGGCCAGAGCGCCTGGGTGTTCAGCGGCGCAAAGCGCCTGGGGCTGGTGGGCCGGGTGCATTCCAAGGTCAGCCGGCAATACGATTTGAAACAGCCTGTCTTCATCTTCGATCTGGATTTGGAAAGATTGCTGGAGGTGATCCCGCAGCAGCGGATTGCCGCCCCGATTCCGCGTTATCCCTCGACTTCCCGTGACATTACCCTCATCATAGACCGTGAGATCGAAGCGCGCGCGATCCTGGAGCAGCTCGACGGCATGGGCGAAGAATTGATCGATGATTTCTATCTGTTCGACGTCTTCGAGGGCAAGCCGATCCCGGCCGGCAAAAAGAGCGTTTCGATCAGGATCGTTTACCGCTCTGGCGAAGGAACCCTGGAAGACGAACAGGTCAACCGGCTCCATGAGGCGGTTGGCAGGCGGCTCATCGAGACCTTCAAGGCTTCTGTACCGGCTTGAGGCTCGGACGGTCCGCCGCTTTCGGCCTAATGGCCCCAGAGGTGCCGAATGACCAACCAAGGTGGTGCGACAGGCCGGATTCCGGACAAGCTTTATTTCAGAATCGGCGAGGTGAGCCGGCTGGTGGGGGTACCGGCCTCGGTCCTGAGGTACTGGGAAACCGAGTTCTCTAGGATTAGGCCCAAACGGACGGCCAAGGGGCAGCGGTTGTACCGCAGATCCGACCTTGAACTGCTCCTTGAGATCAAGCACCTGCTCTACGAGCGCAAGTTCACCATCAAGGGCGCCCGCAAGCACCTGGCCGGGAGGAAGAAAGAAGAAGACCGCTCCGGGGTTGCCGGACTTGTCCGGTCGCTGAGAAAGGAGCTGGAGGCGATCCGCAAGCTGGTCGAGTAAGCCCCTGCGGAACGGCTTTTGAAGGCCGGTCGCATGGTCCGCCGGACCGCCCTTTTTGGGAAAAAATATTTGACAATAACAGAGCACTAGCTTATAGGAAAAGTTTGGTAAGCGGGCATAGCTCAGTTGGTAGAGTACAAGCTTCCCAAGCTTGGTGTCGCGAGTTCGAGTCTCGTTGCCCGCTCCACCATTTAAGTCCGATTTTTATTTATGTCGTTCTTGGTAAGGTAGATTTTTTCAGACTTAACCGAACGCATGGTTTGCTAAGGGCAGTGGCATGAACTGACAACTTTCGGCAGCTTTTGAAAGTTCTACCCTACCAAGAAAGCGGGCTTTACGCCCGTTTTTTATTTGGTCGTGCCGCCGGTTGGCGATTACAGGGGCAATGTGGAACAGATGGAACCGGACAAATTCATCCAGGCCGTAAAGAACCTGGCCCGGCCCGTGTGCATCGAGGAAGGCTTGGAATTGATTCACGCAGAGTGGCAGCGCGAGCCGGGAGGATGGGTGCTGAGGCTTTATCTCGACCGTCCGGGAGGGGTGACCCTGGACGATTGCGCCGGTTTCAGCCGCCAGATAAGTGACTTGATAGACGTCAACCTTGATATAGATGCCAGCTATCGTTTGGAAGTATCTTCTCCCGGACCGCAGCGTCCCCTGGGGCAGGCTTCAGATTTCGACCGTTTCAAGGGGCACCGGGCCCGTGTCCGGACGGCGGAGCCGATAAACGGCCGCAAAACTTTTACAGGTATCGTGAACGGGGCAGAAGGGGACACGGTATGCCTGCTGGTGGACGGCCGGCCCATCCTGTTCGGTTTTTCGAGCATCAAGAAGGCCCATCTACTAAATTATAATGGAGACAACTGATGTTTATCGCAGATATCAAGCGGGTGGTTGACCAGATCAGCCGGGACAAGGGGATAGACAGGCAGATTCTCATCAAGGCCCTGGAAGAAGCCCTTAGGTCGGCTGCCAAGAAGAAATTCGGCCCCAAAGCGGATATCGAGGCCCAATACAACGAGGAGACCGGAGAGATCGAGGTCTTTCAGTTCAAGGAAGTGGTCGAAACGGTAACCGAGCCCGACCTGCAGATAAGTCTCGAAGAAGGGCGCCAGCTGGATCCGGAGTGTGAAATCGGCGACAGCCTGGGCACCAAGATGGACACTTCCACTTTCGGCAGGATAGCGGCCCAGTCGGCCAAGCAGGTGATCATCCAGCGCATGAAGGATGCCGAAAGGGACGCGGTCTACGCCAATTACATCGACCGCAAGGGCGAGATAATAAACGGCATCGTCCAGCGTTTCGACCGCGGTGACATCATTGTCAATCTGGGCGGCACCGAGGCCGTGCTGCCTGTCAGGGAGCAGGTGCCGAGAGAGAATTACCGCCGCGGGGACCGGATCCGGGCCCTCATCCTGGACGTGCTTTACGAATCACGCGGTCCCCAGGTCATTCTCAGCCGCACCCATCCCGATTTCCTGATCATGCTTTTCAAGACCGAGGTGCCGGAAATCAGCGAAGGCCTGGTGGAGATCAAGGGAGCGGCCAGGGAGCCGGGAAGCCGGGCCAAGATAGCGGTGGCCTCCGAGGATTCGGACATAGATCCTGTGGGTGCCTGCGTGGGAATGAAGGGCAGCCGCGTACAGAACGTCGTTCAGGAGCTGCGGGGAGAAAAAATAGATATCATCCCCTGGCATGTGGATGCCGCCAAGTACGTCTGCAATGCCCTTCAGCCGGCCGAGATATCGCGCGTGATCATCGATGAGGCAAATCGTTCCATGGAAGTGATCGTCCCGGACGAATACCTTTCGGTTGCCATCGGCAAGCGCGGGCAAAACGTCCGCCTGGCCAGCAAGCTTACCGGATGGCAGCTCGATGTCAGCAGTGAATCCCAGTACAGCGAGGCCATGAAAAGCGGCTACGAGTCCCTGATGGCTCTTCCCGGGGTCGGCATCAGCATGGCCGATGCCCTGTTTGAACAGGGTTTTTACTCGGCCGAGGAACTTGCCAAGGCCACCGTTGAGGATCTGATCCAGATCCGGGGAATAGGAGAAGAAAAGGCCCAGCAGCTGATCGGAAACGCCCGGGCCTATCTCGAAAATCTGGCCCGGGAGCAACAGGAACAGGCCGAGGCCCGGCAGGAGGACGAAGACCGGCGGCAGGAGGAGACGGAGCAGGAGACGGACCAGGAGCCTGAGCCTTCTTCGGACCAGGAGCAGGAGACGGACCAGGAGTCTGAGCCTTTTTCGGACCAGGAGCAGGAGGCGGACGACACGAAGCCGGAGAATGATTCTGCCGTCGATCCGGAGCACAAGACCTGAAGACGACACCCCCGGTGTGCGGCCAGCAGTTTCAGCCGTCGCATGACCGCAGCCGAACAGAATACCGCGCAGATCGATCCACATTGCAACTAGGGGGAATGGATGGCTAAGAATAAGAAAAGAGTCTACGAACTTGCCAGAGAGCTGAACCTGACCAACAAGGCCCTGCTGGAAAAGATCAGCGACCTGGACCTGGGTATCAGCTCCCACATGAGCACTCTGGACGAGGAGACCGAAGCCCGTATCCGCGCCCATTTGCTCGGCGGTCCGAAGACCGATATGGAAGTGACCCGGGTCAAGCCCACGGTCATCCGCCGGCGCCGGAGGAAGGTCAAGCCGGCCGAAGCGGAGCCGGCCGGGCCGGCCGAAGAGGCTGAAGCTGAAAAGGAAAAACAGCAGGAGCCTGAAAAACCGGAGGAAGCAGAGCCGGAAAGCGTTGCCGCAATAGAGCCGGAGCCCGAAGCGCCGGAGCCGGCCGCGGTCGAACCTGAGCCGTCCGAACCCGAGAAGCAGGAACAGGAACCCGTTGCCGAAGACGAGGCCGCAGCAACAGCGGCCGGAGAGGCTGAAAAAGCGCCTGAAGCCGAAGCGGCGCAAGAGGCTCCGGCCGGACAGAAGACTGCCGAGGAACCGGCGCCGGCTGCTGCGCCGCCTGAAGAGAAGGCGGCCGAGCCGGAGAAACCGGAGAAACCGGAGAAAGACGTAAAGGAAAAGGCTAAGCCTGTCCGCAAAAAGGCCGAGCCCGCCAGGGCCAAAAAGCGCAAGACGGCCAAAGATACCCCGGCCAAGATCATCAAGCTGCCCGAGCGCAAGCCGGAGCCGGCGCCGGAAGTTCGGCAGCCGGTCAGGAAAGCGCCGGCGTCGCCTGACATGGCAGCCCCGCCACCGCCTCCTCCGGCCCACGAAGGCCGTAAAAAGGGCAAGAAGAAAAAAGGCTTCGACGAGGAGCGCGACCGCAAATTCCTCAAGAAAAAGATTTCCTTCCGGCGCAAGGAAGTGGTGGAAGGAGCCGCCCTCTACAGCGGCAAAAGGGGCCGCAAGGGCCGCAAGGGCGCCAAGGGCAGAACGGCTGCCCCGGCCCAGAGACCACAGATAACGACCGCCAAGGCCATCAAGCGGCGCATCAAGATCGATGAAACCATTGTCTTGTCGGATCTTGCCAAGCGGATGGGCATCAAGGCCAACGAGATGATAGCCAAGCTCATGGGGCTGGGGGTGATGGCCACGGTCAATCAGACCATAGATTTCGATACCGCGGCCCTGGTGGCGGCCGAGTTCAATTACGAGGTGGAGAAGGCCACTTTCGAGGAAGAGGCCATTTTGAAGACGGCCGAGGTCACCGAGGACGACCGCCTGGAGCCGCGGCCGCCGGTGGTGACCATCATGGGGCACGTGGACCACGGCAAGACCTCCCTGCTGGATGTTATCCGCAAGTCCCGGATAACCGCCGGCGAGGCAGGCGGAATCACCCAGCATATCGGGGCCTACATGGTCTCGACTTCAAAGGGCGATATCGCCTTTCTGGACACGCCGGGCCATGAGGCCTTTTCGGCCATGCGCTCCCGGGGCGCCAAGGTGACCGACATAGTGGTACTGGTGGTGGCGGCCGACGACGGGGTTATGCCCCAGACCGTGGAGGCCATCAACCATGCAAGGGCGGCCGGGGTGCCCCTGATCGTGGCCGTCAACAAGATCGACAAGCCCAATGCCGACCCGGACAAGGTCCAGCGGCAGCTGGCCGAGCTGGGGGTCGTGCCCGAGGAATGGGGCGGCGATACGATTTTCGTCAAGGTTTCGGCCAAGGAGAAGACCGGCATCGATGAATTGCTGGAAATGATCCTGCTGCAGGCCGAGATTCTGGAACTGCGCGCCAATCCCAACCGGCTGGCGACCGGTCACGTGGTGGAGGCCAAGCTGGATTCGGGCCGGGGACCGGTGGCCACCGTCCTGGTCAACAACGGAACCCTGAAAACCGGTGACCCGGTGGTTTGCGGGGTTCATTACGGCAAGATCCGGGCCCTGATCAATGACCGGGGCCAGCGGGTGGAAAAGGCCGGGCCTTCCATGCCGGTGGAGATAATCGGGCTGTCGGGCGTGCCGGTGGCCGGTGACGAGATGGTGGCCCTGAAGGACGAAAAGGACGCCAAGCAGATCAGCATGCACCGTATCCAGAAGCAAAGGGCCAGGGAACTGGCCAAGACCAGCCGCCTGAGCCTCGATAAGCTCTACGAGAAGATGCAGCAGGGCGAGGTCAAGGAGCTCAACGTCATTATCAAGACCGACGTGGACGGTTCCCTGGAGGCGATCCGGGACTCCCTGCTCAAGCTTTCCAACGACGAGGTCTCCATCAATATCGTCCATGCCGCCACCGGTACCATCACCGAGTCCGATATTTCTCTGGCCACCGTTTCCAACGCCATAATAATCGGTTTCAATGTCCGGCCCAACGCCAAGGTTCAGGAGATGGCGGCCGAGGAAAACGTCGATATCCGCTATCACAACATCATCTACAACGTCATCAAGGAGATCAAGGACGCCATCGTCGGCATGATGGAGTCGACCTACGAGGAACGCACCCTCGGCCGGGCCGAGGTGCGCCAGGTCTTTCACATTCCGAAGGTGGGCGCCATCGCAGGCTGTTACGTTACCGACGGCAAGATCGAACGCGGCCAAATGCTGCGCCTGATCCGCGACGGGATAGTCACCTACGAAGGCAAGGCAGCTTCCCTGCGGCGTTTCAAAGATGACGTCAAGGAGGTTCAGAGCGGCTACGAGTGCGGTATCGGCATTGAAAATTACAACGACATCAAGGTCGGCGACGTGATCGAGTGTTACTACCTGGAGGAGATCAAGCCGGAGCTGGACTAGGATGGTGGTAGGAATATGCATTCTGCGCTTCCGGCTCCACGACTGCCGGTCGCTCAAGGCCAAGCGCCGGGTGGTGAAGGCCATCGTTCAGCAGGTGCGTAACAAGTTCAATGCATCGGTGGCCGAGGTCGGTGCCAACGATATCTACCGCCGGGCCGAAATCGGTGTTACCATGGCCGGTTCGGACACCAAGGTCATCAACGCCAAGCTGGACAAGATGATAAACATGGTGGACGATTTGAATCTGGCCGAACTGATGGATACGGAGATGGAGATCATCCATCTCTGAAAGGAAAGCAGGGCAAAGTGAAAGCATACCAGCGTGCAGACAGGGTGGGAGGACAGATCCGCAAGGAACTGTCGGCTCTCCTGCACAAGGAGATAAGTGATCCCAGGCTGGCCGAGGCCACCATAACCGGGGTGGATGTGAGCCGGGACCTGAGGATCGCCAAGGTTTATTTCGTCTCTCTGGGCGGCAGCGCCCAATGCGATACGGTCATGGCCGGCTTTATCAGGGCCAAGGGGTACCTGAAGAGGATTCTGGCAGGCCGCCTGCGTTTGCGCTACATGCCTGATCTTACGTTTTACTACGATGAATCCTTCGATTACGGAGACCGGATTGAACGGCTGCTGAGGCAGCTCGATACCGATAGCCATGGATGATGTCATACGCGCCATACGGGCCGGCGGCAAGGTGCTGGTGGCCTCCCATGTAAGCCCGGACGGCGACGCCGTCGGTTCCCTGCTGGCAACCGGGCTGGTCCTGAAGGCCATGGGTAAAGACGTTTTCATGTACAACGAGAGCCCGATTCCGGCGGTATACCGTTTCCTGGAGGCCGTGGACCGGATCGGCCGGGAGCTGGAGCCGGACTTTGCCTGTGACACGGCCATAATCCTTGATTGCGGAACACCGGAACGGATCGGCAAGGCCGCGGCCCGGCTTGCGGATATGGAGACGGTTATCAATATCGATCATCACCTGACCAATACCGGTTTCGGCCACCTGCAGCTGGTGGACCACCAGGCCTGCGCCACGGCGGAGATCATCTATCGCCTCACCAGCCGGATGGAGGTTGCTTTCGACGCCGCCATTGCAACCGCCATCTACACCGGTATCCTGACCGACACCGGTTCTTTCAGGTTTTCCAATACCAATGCGGCGGCTTTTGCCATCTGTAACGAGATGGTCCGGCTGGGGGTCGACCCTTATATGGTGGCCCGCCATGTCTACGGCACCTATTCCCTGGGACGGATCAAGCTGCTCAACCTGGCGCTTGATTCCATCGAGATCTGGTGCGACGGCAAGCTTTCCATCATGACGTTGACCAGGGAGATGATGAAAAAGACCGGCACCCAGCCCGAAGACGCCGACGGGCTGATAAATTACGCCCGCCGGATAGAGGATGTCCAGGTTGCGGCCCTGATTCACGAACTGGACGGTTCGGCGGCTTCGGCCGGCAACGGGTTCAAAAGCAGATTTCACGTCAGCCTGCGTTCCGACGGCGCGGTTGACGTATCCCGGATAGCAGCGGAATTCGGAGGCGGCGGCCATGAAAGCGCCGCCGGTTTCAGTATTGAGACGACCCTGGCCGATCTCAAACTCAGGCTGATAGAGCTGACCGGAAAGATACCGGGGATATGCGCGCCAAACTGAACGGTATCCTGGTGCTGGACAAGCCTGCCGGCATGACTTCCGCAAAAGCCCTGGCGCAGGTCAAACGCCTGCTCGGGGCGGCCAAGGCCGGCCATACCGGCACTCTCGACCCCTTCGCCACGGGAGTGCTGGTTTGTTGCCTGGGCAAGGCCACGCGCCTGAGCCGTTTTTTCCTCAGGGGCGACAAGACATACGAAGGCATCATGCGCCTGGGGCTGGAAACCGACACCCAGGATGCCACCGGCCGGGTGTTGCGGCGCGCTCCGGTGACAGTCCCGGACAGGGGCCGGATCGAGGACGCCTTCGGGCGTTTCAGGGGCCGGATCGAGCAGCAGCCGCCGTTGTACGCGGCCCTGAAGCACAAGGGAATTCCACTTTACAAGTGGGCCCGCAGGGGGCAGCCGGTCCGGAAGCCTCCCCGCAAGGTGGAGATAATGGAGTTGCGGGTGACGGCCGTCGAGCTGCCCTTTATCAGGTTCAGGGTCAGCTGTTCGGCCGGAACCTATGTCCGCACCCTGTGTGCCGACATAGGCCGCTGTCTCGGTTGCGGGGGGATCTTGCAGTCCCTGCGCCGGACGGCCAGCAGCGGGTTTTCCATCGACGAGGCCATGAACCTGGAAAAGCTCAAGGCCGTGGTTGACACACGTGGCCCCGAGGCCGTTTCCCTGGTGCCCATGAGCGAGGCCCTGCGTGGGATGCCCATGTTCATGGCCGGTCCCGAGCTGGCGGCCAGGATAAGTGACGGCCGGCAGTTGACCAGGGCCGATTTGAGCGGTAAAAGCATCCCGGTTCCGGTAGCGGCCAAGTACGGTTCGTTTCTGCGCATCGTGGATGAGCGGCACCGTCTTCTGGCCGTTGTCAAGACCGGAAAGACCGCCTTGAAGTACGATTATTGTTGTGTTTTTCATCCATAAAGAGCAAAACTTAGCTGAAGAGGATCTTTGTAAGGAGGACGTAAAGTGGTATTATCGACCGAAGACAAGAAAAAGCTCATTGACCAATACAAGCTTCACGACACCGATACCGGATCCCCGGAGGTTCAGATTGGTCTCTTGACCCATCGCATCAAGTACCTGACCGAGCATTTGAAGATCCACAAGAAAGATCATCATTCCCGCCGGGGATTGCTGATGCTGGTGGGCCGTCGCCGGCGCCTGCTCAACTACGTCAAGAAGAACGACGTCAAGCGTTATCGCGCCATCATTGAAACCCTTGGGTTGAGACGTTAAGCGCCAGTGGCCTGGTGGTTGTGGCGATCAACGGAGAAAGCCGGGGCTGCCAAAGCCATGATAGACACCCGGGCCCTGGCGTGGCCGGAAGGCCGCAGCGCCTTTCCCAGACAATTCCAGGAGAATTTATTTAATGGAAACAGTATTGCAAGCCGAAATAGGGGGCAGACCCCTGACCATCCAGTCCGGCAAGCTGGCCAAGCAGGCCTCTGGATCGGTGCTGGTCAAATACGGGGAGACGGTCGTGCTGGTCACCGCCGTATCCTCCGACGACCAGCGGGACATCGATTTTCTACCCCTTTCGGTGGAATATCAGGAAAAGATATATTCCGCCGGAAGAATACCGGGAAACTATTTCCGGCGCGAAATCGGCCGTCCCAGTGAAAAAGAAACCCTGACCGCCAGGCTGATAGACCGGCCCATAAGGCCCCTGTTCCCCAAGAAATGGCGTTACGAAACCCAGGTCATCGCCATGGTCCTGTCAATGGACCAGGAAAACGATCCCGATGTTCTGGCCATGGTGGGCGCTTCGGCGGCCCTGACCATTTCCGACATTCCCTTCGAGGGCCCCATCGCCTGCGTGCGGGTGGGCCGGATCGACGGCCGGTTCGTGGCCAATCCTTCCCTGGCCGACACCGAAAAGAGCGACATCAACCTGATAGTCGCCGGTTCGCGGACCGGGGTGGTCATGGTCGAAGGCGGAGCCGACGTGGTCTCCGAGGCCGACATGCTGGAGGCCATCTTCTTCGGCCACCAGGCCCTGCAGCCCCTGATCGATATCCAGGAGAAACTGCAGGAGGCCCTCGGCAAGCCGAAGCGGGAATTCGATCCTCCCCAGCCTGAACCCGAGCTCAAGGCCAGGCTGGAGCAGATGGCGGCCGAGCCCATCGGCAAGGCCATCGTGATCCCCGAGAAGGTCAAGCGCAGCCAGGCCCTCAAGGAGGCCAAGGCCGTGATTTTCGAAAGCCTGGGCGAAGAGTACGCCGAGCGCAAGGCCGAGGTCTATGAGATTCTGGGCGATATACAGAAACAGGCCTGCCGCGACCTGATCCTCAAGCAGGGGCGCCGGATCGACGGCCGCAGGTTCGATGAGGTCCGGCCCATCGCGTGCGAGGTCGGCATCCTGCCCCGCTGCCACGGCAGCGCCCTGTTCACCCGCGGCGAGACCCAGGTGCTGGGGGTGCTCACCCTCGGTTCGGGACAGGACGAACAGCGGGTGGAGACCCTCAGCGGCGAGGAGAACCGGCCCTTCATGCTCCATTACAACTTTCCGCCCTTTTCCGTTGGCGAGGTCCGGCGTATAGGGGCTCCCAGCCGGCGCGACATCGGCCACGGCGGGCTTTCCACCCGGGCGCTGGAAAGGGTGCTGCCCGACCGCGGTGACTTCGATTACACCATCCGGATAGTCTCCGAGGTGCTGGAATCCAACGGTTCGTCTTCCATGGGTACGGTATGCGCCGGCACCATGGCCCTGATGGACGGCGGGGTTCAGATCAAGGCCCCGGTGTCCGGTATCGCCATGGGACTGGTCCAGGAAGGCGACCAGGTGGTGATCCTGTCCGACATCCTGGGCGATGAAGACCACACCGGCGACATGGATTTCAAGGTGGCCGGAACGAGCGAAGGCATAACCGCCCTCCAGATGGACATCAAGATTCACGAGCTTTCACGGGACATCCTGGGAAAGGCCCTGGAACAGGCCCGCAAGGGCCGGCTTCACATCCTGGAACGGATGCTGGAGTGCATCCCGAGTCCCAGGGGCGACATTTCTCCCTATGCTCCCAAGATAATGACCATTCACATCAACCCGGACAAGATCCGCGAGGTTATCGGACCCGGGGGCAAGGTGGTCCGCGCCATCCAGAGCGAGACCAACACCCGCATCGAACTCCAGGATGACGGGTCGGTCAAGATCGCGGCTCTCAACGAAGAAGACGGCCTGGCGGCCAAGGAGCAGATCGAGGCCATTGCCCTGGAGCCTGAAGAAGGCGTCATCTACGAGGGCAAGGTGGTCAAGACCACCGATTTCGGAGCCTTTGTTCAGCTGGCCCCGGGAACCGAGGGCCTGGTGCATATTTCCCAGCTGGCCAACCGCAGGGTCAACAAGGTGACCGACGTGGTCAAGGAAGGTGACGTGATCCGGGTCAAGGTGTTGGAAGTATCTCAGGACGGGCGTATCCGCCTGAGCCTCAAGGCCGCCGTCAAAGAGGAAAACCAGCGCCGTGGTAAGAAAAACCGTCCTCACTAACGGGGTCAAGATCGTATCCAAACAGATGCCCCATGCCAGGTCGGTCTCCATGGGGGTGTGGGTAAGTGTCGGCGCCAGGGACGAGTCCGAGCAGGAAAGCGGCCTGTCCCATTTCATAGAGCATATGATCTTCAAGGGCACGTCCAGGCGCTCTGCCTTCCAGATCGCCAAGGAGTTCGATGCCATCGGCGGTCAGACCAACGCTTTCACCTCCATGGAACATACCTGCTATCACGCCCGGGTGATCGACTCCCAGCTGGAAACCATGGTGGAGATCCTCTCGGACATCTTCCTCAATTCCCTTTTCGATCCGGCCGAGGTCGAGCGCGAAAGACCGATCATCTGCCAGGAAATAGGAATGGTGGAAGACTCTCCCGAGGAATACGTTCACGTGCTGTCGGGCCACAACCTCTGGGGCAGCCATCCTTTGGGCCGTTCGATCCTGGGTTCCAGGGAAAACGTCATCCGTTTCGATGCCGGCACCATCAAGGAGTTTTTCCGGCGTTTCTATCATCCGGAGCGGATCATCGTCTCGGTGGCCGGCAACGTGGATCACCGGCGCTTTGTCGACCTGGTGGGACCGGCCTTTGAAACCATTTCCTCCGGCGGCCCGTTGCCGCCCCGGACCACCCCTGTGGTCAGGGCCCGCATCCGGAGCCACCGCCGGGAACTGGAGCAGCAGCATATCTGCCTGGCGACCCTGGGCCTATCGGTTACCGATCCCCGCCGATTCGCCTTTTCCCTGCTCAACACCATTCTGGGCGGAAACATGAGTTCGCGGCTTTTCCAGCAGATCCGCGAGCAACGCGGCCTGGCCTATTCGGTCTACTCGTTCATGACTTCCCATGTCGATACCGGCATGTTCGGTGTCTACACGGGGGTCGACCCCCGTTATACCGGGGAGGCCATCGACCTGATGGTGGAATCGCTGCGCAACCTGAAGAACGAACCTGTGAGCGCCGACGAGCTGCGGGACGCCAAGGAATTTACCAAGGGCAATCTCCTGCTGGCCGCCGAAAGCGTCGACAACCAGATGGTCCGGCTGGCCCAGAACGAATACCATTTCAAGCGCTACATACCCCTGGACCAGGTGGTGGAACGGATCGAAGCCGTAACGGCAGAACAGATAATGGATCTGGCCGGGTATTTGTTCCGGGCCGAGCAGACCGCCCTGACCCTGCTGGGCCCGGCCGAAGACAGGCCGGCCTTCAGGCAGCAGCTGGAAACGGTTTAGGCGGCGGCCGGCCGGAAGATCTCCATGCGAAACGAAATCAGAATCAGAATCAGAAGATTGCGGCCTGACAGCGATGCCGATATTCCCCTGCCGCGATACATGACCGATCAGGCCGCCGGCATGGACATCCACGCCGCCGTCAGCCTGCCCCTGGTGTTGGAGCCGGGAAGGATCGCCCTGGTTCCCACCGGGTTTGCCATCGCCCTGCCTGAAGGTTTCGAGGCCCAGATCAGGCCCCGCAGCGGCCTTGCGGCCAGGTTCGGAGTCACCCTGGCAAACAGCCCGGGCACCATCGACGCCGACTACCGGGGGGAAATCAAGGTGGCCCTGATCAATCTGGGACCGGCCGCCCATACCATCAACAGGGGGGACCGGGTGGCCCAGATGGTGATCCAGCCGGTGTGCCGGGGACGCTGGGAGCTGGTCGATTCCCTGGAAGAGACGGCCAGGAACGGCGGCGGGTTCGGGCATACCGGCCGCTGAGCAAACCGGCCAAGGACCGAGGAGGATGCAGAAGTTGGGTACCCTGCCGGCAGGCCGGACCGTTGCCGCAGAAGCTGACGGGTTCCGGCCGGATGAGGCGCAAGACGCCTGCCTTGAAGTATGTGTCCTGGCAAGCGGCAGCAAGGGCAACGCAATTTACATCGCCAGCGGCGGATTCGCCATCCTGGTGGACGCCGGCCTTTCCGGGGTGGCCCTGCAGCGCCGGATGGCGGCCAGGGGGCTTGACCCGGCAAGTCTCGGGGCCATCGTGGTGACCCATGAACATTCGGACCACATCAACGGCGTGGGGGTCCTTTCCCGGCGTTTCAAGCTGCCCGTTCACATGAGCCGGCGTACCGCCGCCGCAGCCGCCGGGCAACTGGGCAAGATGGCCGAGCTCAACCATTTTTGCTGCGGGCAGGATTTCGACATCGGCCCTTTCCGGCTGCATCCCTTTTCCACCAGCCACGATGCCAGCGATCCGGCCGGTTTCACCATCAGCAACGGCCGGTACAAGATCGGTCTGGCCACCGATCTGGGGACAGCCACCGGCATGGTAAAGGTCCATCTCAGGGACTGCCACCTGCTGATCGTCGAAGCCAATCATGATCCGGAGATGCTTATTCAGGGTCCGTATCCCTGGCCTTTGAAACAGAGGATAAAAAGCCGCCTGGGGCACCTTTCGAATCCAGAGGCCATGGAGCTGATCGAGGCAGTATGTCACCGGCGGCTGAGACACGTCGTTTTGGCCCATCTCAGCCAAACCAACAACACACCTCAGATGGTCATTCAGACCTTGCACCAAAAGCTGGCCCACCTGACTTCGCGGATAGAATTTCACGTGGCCGGCCAGGATTGCGGCACGGATATGATCCGCCTGGAGTAGCGAAACAAAATACCCTGCCATCATGGAGGCACGCCATGGCCCTTTCGGTAGTCGACCTTTACCGGGATATCCTGCCCAAGACCAACTGCGGCGAGTGTGGTTTTCCAACCTGTCTGGCGTTTGCCAGCATGGTGGTCTCTGAAAAGCTGCCCCTGGAACGCTGCCCCCATCTTTCTGCCGAGACCATCGCCAAGTGCCGCCCGGAACTGGAAGAGCAGTACGCGCGGGGAAAATGGACCAGGCGCGATCCTGCCAAAGACGCCCTTGAATGGGCCCGCCGGAGGGCGGCCTCCATGGCCCCGGAAGACCTGCCCGGACGGATCGGCGGACGGCTGGCAGTCGATGCGGACGGCAACAAGGTCCTGGAACTGCCGTATTTCAACCGCCTGCTGTATGTTTATCCCGACAGGGTCGTGTTGCAAAATGGAGAAAGCCTGAACCGCTGGGAGCAGGTATTCATCTTCAACCATATCGCCCAGGGCGGAAGCAGCCTGCCGAGCGGGCAGTGGAAGAGCCTGGATCAGATCCCCAACACCATTTCAAAGGTCAAGTCGATGCAGGCCCACGTCCTGGAGCCGCTGGCGCGCCTTTTTTCAGGCCGCGGCAACCTGCTGGCAGAGGCGTCGGCCAGGCTGGGCGGCGAGCTGATCGATCAAAAGCAGTTCGGAGCCGATCTGGCGGCGGTCTTTCACCCCCTGCCCCGCATCCCGCTTTTGCTTCTTTTCTGGGACCGGGAGCCTGAAGAAGGTTTCGAGGCCCGGGTGTCGATTCTTTTCGATGGCACCATCGTCGAACATCTGGACATCGAGTCCATCATTTTCATGTGCGAGCGTCTGGCAGAGCTGTTGCAGGAAGAAGCCGGGGTTTTCTGATGCCCGTTAGCCGGGGCTGACTGTGGCGGGCACGGGGCCTTCAGCGCTTGCCGATCCGGTTATAGACCCTGTCCATTTCATTTTCAGTCAGGCCGGATATTGGCAGCGGCGGCAGGATGAAGGCCGACAGGGAAAGAAACTTGGCCATAACGCCGATGAAATGTTCCAGGTCCTCAAAGTCGGAACGGAGGTAGCGCTGGAGAATTTTGAGCCCTTTTTTCCGGGAATACTGGAAAAAGAAGTACTGCCTGTCATCCAGGGCACATCCCCTGTATCCGCTGGCATAGGCTTTCAGAACGAGCAATTCCATTGTTTCAGCCCTGCCCGCCGCAGGCCGGGGCCGGGTTAGGCCCTGTTGCCATGTCCGCCGCAACCGGTCTTGGTGGCAAGAGTTTCCGAAAACAGGCGGTGATAGTAAAGGACTTTGGCAATGTACTTCTGAGTGGCCTTGAAAGGCGGAATCCCCTTGTATTTGAGAACATACTTGGCGCCCGCATTGTAGGCGGCCAGGGCCAGCTTGACATCACCGCCGAAGCGGTCCAGCAGCTTGCGCAGGTAGCGGACCCCGTATTCTATGTTGACGGCCGGCTCGAAGACATCGTCGAGTCCGAATTCCTTTACGGTTACCGGCATCAGCTGCATCAATCCCATGGCGCCCCGCTTGGAGACCGCCTTTGGGTTGAACCCGGATTCGGCCAGGATGATGGCCTTGATCAGGGCCGGATCCACCTGGTGGGTTACGGCGGCATGGAAAATGATTCTGTCCAGCCGGTCGAGCTCGTTGCGGTCTTTGGGCGTGATCTGTACCCGGTCTGCGGGTTGATTTGTCTGGATGAGATCCGTTCTGGGAGCCGACGGCGCCCTGAAATAGATCTTGGGAGATCCGACAGCCTGGCGGTTGGGAGGGCCGAAGGCCGGTGCCGGCAGGACCACCACCAGGGCTCCTATGGCCAGGGTCATGCTGAGGGCCAGGATGGACAGCCAGGGATAGGCGGGCTCACGCCGCTTTTCCCCTGTCCGGGTTCCGGGCCGCAGCCCGGGTTTGATGGTTGTGTCTGACAGGTTGATTCTTATCATGAGTCTTCCGTTGAGATTTGTTCGTTGCAGCCGGGTTTTACCCGGGCTTGTTTTTTACGGCCGGGGCTGACAGTAAAAGCTAATACCGGTCATTTGGCTTGTCATCCTGTTTCTGTCCCTTGAGCGGCAACCTCCATGCCAGGGACCCATGATTTTTGTAACGGCCTTCAATTCATGGAAGAACCCGGGAAGCTTACCCGTTGAAAACGGGATTTCGATCATAGTGAGACCCCGGCTGACTCTCAAAAAGACAACCGCCTGTCCGAAGACAGACGGCCGGTTAGCAATCGGGTTGTCTGGATGCCGAAAATTAAAAGGATGATCGGTTTCCCCGCTGCCTATTGCAATATTACGGCAACTGGCTTGTCCTTATTGTTGTTCTGTTTTCCGGGACGCCAGGTATCTTTGGGCGTCAGGATCTCCCAGGCTGGCGGCTTTTTCGAAGTCCTGCAGGGCCTGATCCTCGCGTCCGGCCATCAGCAGTACTCTTGCCCGGCCATAATAATAGACGGCCATATCTGGCACAAGTTCGATGGCTTTGTCAAGGGCTTTGAGGGCCTGATCGTACTTTTCAAGTTCGCCGTAAGCCAGCCCCATATTGAAGTAGGCCGCGCTCATGTCCGGCTGCCTGGCAATGGCTTTGCGGTAATATTTTATGGCGCCTTTGTAGTTGCCGTATGTGGCCAGCAGGTTTCCTTTTTCCACCATTTCAGCCGGGGAAAGGGGGCGCTTTACGGTCTTGGGCTTTTGGGCCGGCCGCTTTCGCCCGGTTTGGGGAGTCGATTTGTCGGCCGCTGATTTGGCAGCCCGGGCCATGTCACTGAAAAATGAGGAAATGGCTCGGAGATCCTTGAGGGCGATTACCGTTTTACCGGAAAGGCTGCCGCCGCCGGCTGAAATTTCGCTGACTATCCTGCCCAGGCCGGCGGGCACCCGGGGCTCCAGATCCTGAAAGGGGACCATGTCGGCGATATAGTCCAGATAGGCTTCCGTATCCACACTGTAGCGGGCAAGCCACGGAGGGGCGGGAGACGGCCGGGCGTTTTTGACCCGGGAGACCAGTTTCGCCAGCCGGGCGTCGTCCGGAGCGCTGACAAGCATATCGTTTACCACCGTCATTCTGGCCGGATAGCGTATCATCTTCACAGGCTCTTTGCCGGAGGCGTTTTGGCAGCCGGGCACGGGCATCATCGGAATGCTCATTTCAACGCCATAGACCGGCAATCCGCGGACCCGGCTGTCAGTCGTTCTGATCCAGAGTTTTTCATCCGGCTCCAGGCCCTGCTTTGCGAGCATTTTCCGGACCGATCCCATGTAGTTTTCGAGCCACGGCAGGTAGACATCCTCGATAAAGGCGGGCGCATTTTCCTTGTCTTTGAGCACTGTTACGGTTTCGGCTGCGATCCGGTCGCCGTTAAAGGATACGCTTCCGGCCATCTCGCCGGTGAAAGCTTTGACAAGGGAGATCAATTCCTGAAAATCCAGGCCGCTTTTACTGTAGACCGGCTCCAGCAGGGGGAGGAACAGATTGAGCAGCCCTTCGGCGTCGAAGGCTCGGGAAGCAAAGCTGATATGGCCGTCCAGGTTCATGCCGGCAAGCCGCCATGATTGGGCGGCGGATGTGAAGACGGCGGCAACTTCTGTCTGCGCAACGGCCCTGGCTTCAAAGAGGCCGGTGAGATTTTTGTCGTCGGCATCCAGGGCCAGGGTCAGATTGTCCACCTGCTCGGCCAGCTGAAGCATGCCCTGGAGCATTTGTTTGAGATCGCGGGGCTCCACGGCTCCGGGTTCTGCCCGGGAATCGGAAGCCATGGTGTCGAGTTTGAGCATCTGCTGGGCGATGCGGTCTTTGTTCTGGCGGATTATTTGCGCCGGGGAAATTTCCAAAGAGACCAGGGGCTGGTCCGGCCGGGCTGATGCCTTTTCAAGGGCCTGGAGGTTTTCAGGTGTTATTTCAACCGGTTTTCCGGGAGGAAGCCCTATCAGGTAGTAGTCCGGTCCCTGTTCGGCCCCGAATCTGTTCTTGAATTGTTCGTTTGTCTCCAGAAAAGGTATATAAACGGTGGCCACCGGTTCGGCTCCGGAAGTATCGACCCCCAGCACTATGGCCCGCCGGTCGTCGATCCAGGAGGTTCCCTGCAGCATGCTCCTGATCATGGCAGACGGCAAGGGGCCGGAAGCGGAGTCGCCTTTCCGGACCATCTGATCCATCAGGTCGAGAACCTGCCCGACGCGGTGCACTTTCAGCAGTACGGTCAGGCCCAGCTCGTTCTGGGCCAGGGCCGGTTCATTGCCAAAAGGGCCCGGGGCAAACAGTGCCAGCACAAGTGATACCAGGATGGTGTTGCGCAACATTCTCATGGGGTTTCCTCCATGTTGTCCATGGCAATTTGCCGTGCTTTCAAAAAGAGCGGCGCATCAATGTATCGACCATTATTGTTTACACCCAAATCGACCTGTTGTCGAGGCCGCCGGATGATTTTGTCTTGACATTGCCGGCGGGGCAATGTTAGGTGGCTGATCTGTTAGAGGCACGTAGCTCAGGGGGAGAGCGCTACCCTGACACGGTAGAGGTCAGCAGTTCAAATCTGCTCGTGCCTACCAGCTACCAAAGGAGCGGCTTGCCGCTCCTTTTTTTATTCGGTGTGAGATTCTTTTCACATCTTTTGCCACCTGATTTTCCCACCTGCGGGGCGCCTGTTTGGCATCACATTGAAATTACACGTAAAGCGCGGGAAAGTGCCCGTGGCATATATCTTGATATGCAACAAGATGGACAACATTGCGCCATGATTTTCAACACAAAGCTTGCCGGAGGGCGTGGTTTGGACCATGTGAGCAACTTAGAACGCCGTTCGGGGCGGGACCGGCGCCGGAACCCGTTGCCCGGCCTGCGGTACATGTGGGGCCGGGGCCGGCGGCTCAACCTGCGCCGCAGGTCCGACCGCCGCCGGCCGGCGGTTCTGGACCGCTATACGGAAGGGATGTTCGCCGGCATCATCGGGGTTCTGGCTCTCAGCATTCTGGATGCGGCCCTTACCCTCCTGCTGATTGACAACGGGGCCGTGGAACTCAATCCGGTCATGGCCTACTTTTTGTCCCGCGGCCAGGTGGCCTTCATCGGGGCAAAATACCTCTTTACCAGCACTTCCGTCATTCTGGTGCTTTTATGCAGCCATGTTTTCATTCAAAAACCCGGCATCTACCTTCGCAGCCTGCTGAATTTCTTCATCGGCTGTTTCGGCCTGGTAGTCGTTTGGGAGCTTATCCTGATGTACAGATACGTTCTGTGACCGGCAAGTGACGCTTTTCGGCGATCCGCCGCATCCTTTCCCGCAAATATCGTTCAGCCGTGTGCAGTTGCCGGAGGCCGGCCCGGTTTGCATTGCTCCTTTCCAAACCGGGCGTTTGGTGATAAATTTTTCGGCATGGAGATGCCGGTCTTTCAACAAAAGGATTGAATCATGCGCAAAGTGATCGCCACGGCAGCCGTGTGTTGGGTCTTGTTCCTTGCCCCGGACAAATTACAGGCCGCGTCACCCGCACAGGTGTTTCGTCAGGTTGCACCGGCGGTGGTGGTCGTCTATGTGGAGACCGCGCCGGGCAGGGGACGGGCGGGCACCGGCTCTGTCATCAGTCCGGACGGTTATGTCCTAACCAACGCCCACGTGGTGAAAGACGCCTACCGGGGCAGGATTACCCTTTTTCTCAAACCCAGGCACCTTACAGGGGTGCTGTCTCTCGATCTTAGCCGGCGTCATGAGGGTCGCCTGGCCGCCATGGACGAGGCCCTGGATCTGGCCCTGATAAAAATGAACGCTCCGCCGCCCGGACTGGCCGTGGTCCGGTTCGGCGACTCGTCGCAGGTGGAAGTGGGAGACGCCGTCCTGGTGATCGGTCACCCGGAACAGGGAGGCCTGTGGAGCCTTACCCGGGGTATTATAAGTGCCCGCCGGAGCAATTACGGAGGCGTCAGGGGCAAAGACGTCTTTCAGACCGATGCCGGGATCAACCGCGGCAATTCAGGCGGTCCCCTCCTGGACAGTTCAGGCAAGATGGTGGGTATCAACGCCATGATCGCCCGCAAGGCTGCCGACGGGCTGACCATTACCGATGTCAATTTTGCCATCCAGTCGCAGGTGGCCTTGAAATGGCTCGGCAAGACAGGGGTTGTCCGGGTCAGTGCCGCTGCCGGGCCGGCCGGATCTGGAGGGCATGGTGAAAAGCCGGCCGGCATTGCCCGACACAGCCCGCCGCCGGAGATTGCGAAGGAAGGGCGGGTCCGGACAGAATCCGGTCCGGCCGGGGCAGATACGGGCGCCGGCGGCGAATCACGTGCGCCCGGCAAAGAGGCGCTTGAAAAAAAGCCTGAAGAGGCACCTGCAAAAAAACCTGTGGAAAAAAAGATTCTCACCAGGCTGCGCCCATACAAGATGGACGAGCTGGAACGGGAGATAAGGGAAATGGAAGATTTCATGCAGGAAATGCGTGGGATCATGGATGAATACAAACATCGCAGTCAAAGGAGAATGCAATGAAACTCAAGTCAGCTTTTCTGATACTGACGGTCCTGTTTGCAGGCCTGGCCCTGATGACGGGATGCAGTTCATCCACCAGGCACATGAAAGGCCCCAAGTGGGTCTGGAAAGGCAGCGGCGCCTTTGATGAGGATGCGGGCAAGGTTTTTTACGGAGTGGGCATCGCTTCGGGTATCAAGAACAGGGCCCTGCTCAGGTCTACGGCCGACAACCGGGCCCGGGTCGAGGTCGCCAAGGTGCTCGAAACCTACGTGGCAGCCCTGGCCAAGGATTACATGGCATCCACCACGGCCGGTGACATGACCGCCTCGTCAGAGGAACAGCACGTCGAGCAGGCCCTGAAATCCTTTACCAAGGCCACCCTGCACGGAGCCACCATCGTCGATCACTGGGTGGATCCGGACGACGGCACCATGTTTTCTCTTTGCAAGCTGGATCTGGCGGCCTTCAAGGAGACCCTGGACAACTACCGCGAGCTGGACGGCAAGGTGCGCGATTTCGTGCGTGAAAACGCCGAGCGCCTCCATTCCGAACTGCGTGACATGGAACGGCAGCGGCCCTAGGGTGGCGAGAAAATCATTGCGATAAGCCGGACTCTGTGCCGTCGTTTGCAAAACCGGCTGCAGGTTATGGCCTGCAGCCGGTTTTGCGTTGGCCCAATGATCACAATATAATTTATGAACAGCATTCAAATTGTCCTTGAGCAAAATGGTCAAAGCATGTTTAATACATCGAGGATGTTTGCCGATTACCGGGGGTTTGGCGTGCCGGTGCGTTGCAGGTGCCCGGGGACAAGGCGCGAAGCGGGCCGCGGATTGCCGTCGCCCGCGGTGGACTTGCAAAAGAGGGGAAGCAGATGGGGACCAAAGCCAAGGATATAATGGAAAAGGAATTTCCCACCATTTGTGCCGCCGCCCGTCTGACCGAGGCCATAGAGCTGATCAGAAAGGCCGGCAGCAAAGGCCGGAGGGTGTTCGGCCTGATGGTGGTGGATGGAGACAACAAGCTGGCGGGAATGATCTCCATGTACGATATCCTGCTTTATTTGAGGCCCAAGCATATTCACATCTGGGGCAACATGGAAGATATCGACGTGGAAGGCGTGATAACCGAAGCCTGCCGCAGTATTGCCTCGGTTCAGGTGGGTGATCTGATGAGCAGCGAAGCGGTCACCATCGGCCCGGAAGCCCATATAATGATGGTCCTGGATGTTATGATCAAAAAACACATACGCCGCCTGCCGGTCGTCCGGGGCGATGAAATCCTGGGCATCGTCTATATTTCGGATCTGTTCAACCACTTGCTCGGACGTTTGCCGGAGCCGGAGAAATAACCGATGGCGGTTTCAGAAAAGCGCACTTTGGCCGGACTGGACGTGCGCCAGGCCATGAGGCGGCAACTGGTGGCCTTGAATGTGAATTCAAAGATTCACCAGGGGATAAACACCTTGATCAAATACAAGGTCAATGCGGTTTTGCTGACCGATGACAAGGGCAGGCCCGAAGGGGTGGTCTCCAAGACCGATGTCATGGGGGCCTACTACGCCCAGCTGCCGCTGGACAGTCCCCTGAGCTTCATAATGAATGCGCCCCCCCATTACTGCATGATCTCCGATTCCCTGGAAGACGCCCTGGAGCAGATGCGCGGGCTGGGAATCTACAGACTCTATGTCAAAGACCGGCGCCGGGAAGTAGTAGGCGTGCTGGCATATCCGGACATAGTCGGACTGCTTTACAGATTTTGCCATGACTGTAAATTCAGCCGTCTGGCCGGAAGCTCGATCCAGAAGCTGGCCGCCAATGGAAACTATCTCAAAGTGCGGGACGTAATGACGGCTTCGGTGGAAGTGGTGGACCAGGGGGCCGAGCTTTCGGCCGTCATGGAGGTGCTCACCGCCCACAGGTTCGGGGCCGTACTGGTGGTGGCCGAAGGCGGCCGTCCGGCGGGAGTCATATCCAAGACCGATTTGATCCTGGCATACCGTCACGGTTTGGGCCAGGCCGAAAAGGCATCCGTGATAATGTCGAGCCCGGTGCGCAGCTGCCGGAAGGACCAGTGGCTGGAAGAGGCCATCCGGAGCATGATTTTATCGGACATCCACAGGCTCTTCGTGCATGAAGAAAGGGCTGACGACATCGTCGGAGTGTTGTCCCTTTCAGATGCCGCCCGGGCCAGATCCGGTTCCTGCCAGGCCTGTGTCTCCAGCCGTATCAACGTCGAGAGCTGATTGCCCGGGCACGGCTTTGATCCTTGTCCGTCCCTGCTTGCGCCTCCGGGAGGGCGCGGTTCCGAACATGGGGGGGCAAGTACGAGATTGCGGTCATGGCCGGTTTTGCAGTCAAGATTCTCAAGTCCTTTGACAAGCGGTCCGATTTGACATAATTAAGCCCGATCTATTATCGTCCAGGGGTGAGCGTTTCGAATTTCGGTAATGCGTACACGATAAACGCTCGGTTCAGGATCGGGAAAGAGGCTGCCGGATACCGGGTTGCAGCCGGAGCCAAGCACAAAGTACAGGGACAGAGAATCCAGATGCAACGACCAGAAAAGGGCACCCCGGCCAACGGCCAGGCATCGGTCAAGGAACTGCTTTCGGGCACCCGGCCCCACAAGCGGCTCAATCAGTGGCTGGCGACCGGTATCTGCGGCAACGATATAACCAGCTCCTGCCTTTACGTCTCCGCCATCGCAGCGGTCTATGCCGGAGCCCTGGCGCCGCTTGTCCTGATGCTGGTTATCGGTGTTCTGTATCTTTACAAAAAGGTCTACACCGAAGTGGTGGAGGCCCTGCCCTTAAATGGCGGCACCTATAACTGTCTGCTCAACAGCACGTCAAAGTTCGCCGCCGCCATGGCCGCCTGTATGACCATCCTGTCCTACGTGGCAACGGCCGTGATTTCGGCCAAGACAGGAATTGAATACCTGCATACCCTGTTCCCCCAGCTCGATATCCTGACCGGCACCATCACCGTCCTGGGCTGTTTCGCCGCCCTGGCCATTGCCGGAATTACCGAATCGGCGGTTGTGGCCCTGACTATCTTCATCTTTCACATGAGCGTGCTGGCGGTTTTCTGCCTGATCGGATTTTCCAAGGTGCCGGGCGATTTTTCGATTTTCAAGGCCAACCTGGCCCAGATTCCCACCGGCTCCAACCTTGTGATGGCCTTGTTTCTCGGTTTTTCAGCCGCCCTGCTGGGTATCAGCGGTTTCGAAAGTTCGGCCAATTTCGTGGAGGAGCAGGATGTGGGCGTGTTTCGCAAGACCCTGCGCAACATGCTTGTCGCCGTGGCGGTGATCAATCCCCTGACCTCGATTCTTTCTTTGATGATGCTGCCGCTGGCCAAGATCGTGGTGGCCAAGGACTACCTGCTTTCGGAGATGGCCGGCATGATGGGCGGCCAGGTTTTCAAGACCGTGCTGGTGATAGATGCTGCCGCGGTACTGGCCGGCGCGGTTCTGACCTCTTTCGTCGGCGTGACCGGCCTGGTGCAGCGGATGGTCCTGGACCAGTGCCTGCCCCAGTTTCTGCTCAAGCAGAACCGGCGGGGGACCTGCCACCGGATCATCATCGCCTTCTTTTTCCTGTGTTCCTCCATCATGATCGTCACCGGCGGCAACCTTCTGGCCCTGGCCGGGGTCTACACCATCTCTTTTCTGGCCGTCATGACCCTTTTCGGTCTGGGCAACGTGCTGCTGAAAATCCGGCGCAGTGAACTGAAGCGGACCTACCGGGCCGGATGGGCCACCATTATCCTGGCCGTTACCGCCACCAGCGCGGGCATTGTCGGCAACATCATCATCGACTACAGAAACCTGATCTACTTCATGCAGTATTTTATTCCCACCGCTCTGCTGGTGGTCCTGATGTACCTGCGGATACCGATCCTGCGCACCCAGCTTCAGCTGCTCAACAACCTGATCGCCAAAATCCTGATCCTGCGAACCAAGGTGGTCGACATGATAACCGCCATCACCAACCAGCAGGTGGTGCTCTTTACCCGGGGCGCCGAGCTGCGCAGGCTTCATTCGGCCTTCGATTACATCCGGACCAACGAATCGAGCCGCTCGATCATTGTTTTCCATCTCTACCCCAGCCCCGAGCTGGACCAGTCCGAGCAAATCAAGGAATCCCTGAAGATTCTGGAAAAAATTTTTCCGGAGTTTCAGATCACCTTCCACGCCCGTCAGGGCAAATTCGGACCTCAGATCATCCAGCAGGTATCCAAGGAGTTCGGGGTGGCCACCAACAATATCTTCATCGGAGCTCCCGAGCAGAAGCACTCTTTTTCCATTCAGGACCTGGGCGGGGTAAGGGTTATTTTCTGATTTTTCCGGCCGCCCTAAACTTTCAAAGCCTCCTTCCGATATTAGAAACAACGTACAATTTAAATCCGGCCGCCGGCAAACCTTCCGGTGTCCTGAAAGATTATCGTTATTGCCATGGAAAAGAGCATAAAGACAAGGTTTCTCAGGGTGGTGGTCATCATGGTGACTGCCGGGATGACCTTGTCCGCGGCCGTGGCCTACTGGATTTCCAGTGATGCCCTTTTCAAAGAAGCCGAACACGCGATGCAGGAAATGACGGCCATCATGGCCGAAGGGATGTCCGAGTGGATCGACAACCGCGAGACAGAGATGCTCAACTGGTGCCGCGAAAGCCTGATACTGCAGGCGATTGAAGATTCCGGGGCCGGCAGCATCGCCCGTCGCAAGCTAAATGGCCGCTTCGTGAACCTGGTGGCGGCCTATCCCGCTTTCGACAGCCTGGCCCTGGCCGACAGAAGCGGGAAAGTGGTGGCGGCCTCCAATTTTTTTACAACCAAACAGGACGACATCGGGACCAAGGATTTTTTCCGGCAGGCCATCGAAGGCAATATTTCTTATTCTGAACTTTTCACAAGCCCGGACAGCGGAAGACCGGTTTTTGTGATAGCCGTTCCGGTTGTCAACGAAGATTTCAATTACACCGGCGTGCTGGCAGGGTACGTCAATTTCGAGGATTTCAGCGGTCATTTCATGAAGATGGAATTGGGCCAGCAGGACGACCGGGTCCTGATCTACGATAGCCGGGCCAGGCTGCTTGCGGCTTCGGTCCTTGATTCGGATCCCAATCCGCAGCAATTGGGGACCTGCCTCGAGATAGGCAAGTTCAGGTCGCTTACCAAGGGAATGTTCACATGGACGTGCCACGGCAGGCGCCATATAGTGTCGGTGGCCACGGTTGCCCAGACGGGCTGGAGAGTGGCCGTGGCCTCTCCGGAAGAAGAGCTTCTGGCGCCGGCCAGGAAGATCGGCCTTTACAGTGTGGGCATTATCCTGCTGGTCAATCTTTTGTCGGTCTACGCCATTGCGGCCCTGTATCGCAGGTTGATCTGGACACCGCTCCAGACTTTGATAAGGGGCATCAGCCAGTACGGAGAGTCGGGCAGTTACGACAGGATCGAGCTTGACACCCGGGACGAATTCGCCCTGCTGGCCGAGGCTTTCAACCAGATGGCCGCCCGCCTGCAGGCATCCACCGTCTCTCTGGCCGAACTGGAAAAAGCCAAGCGCCGCTTTCAGGACGTGGCCGCCACCACCGGGGACTGGATCTGGGAGACAGATCAAAACGGCGTGTTTACCTATGCCAGTCCGGCGGTTGAAAAAATCCTGGGCTATCCGCCGGAGAAGGTTGTGGGAACCAAGTTCAGCGATTACCTGGACCGGGAAGGGCTTGAGATCTGGAAGAAGGAAATCGGTCCGGCCATCGAGGAGGTCCGTTCCTTCAAAGAGAAAGTGATTCCCCATCGCCATGCCGATGGCCGGCGGGTATGGGTGGAGATCAGCGGAACGCCCATCAAATGGTATTTCGGGTTCGTTTCCGGTTTCAGCGGCGCCGCCCGTGACATAACCCAAAGGATCAAGGACAGGCAGGATCTTGAGGCCGCCAAGCTGGCGGCTGAAAAGGCCAACCGGGCCAAGAGCGCCTTCGTGGCCAACATGAGCCATGAAATCCGCACTCCCATGAACGGTATCATCGGCATGACCAACTTCCTGCTCGAAACCGACCTTACGCCCGAGCAGCGTGAATACGCCAAGCTGGTGGAACAGAGCGCCGAGAACCTGATGATAATCATCAACGATATTCTCGATTTTTCCAAGATAGAAGCCGGCAAGCTGGAACTGGAGACCATAGATTTCGACCTGCGCAACGTGGTGGAAGAAACGGCCCAGCTGTTGTCGACCAAGGCCCATGAGAGAGGGCTCGAGATGGCGGTACTGGTGGATCCCCGGGTTCCGTCCATGCTCCGCGGGGATCCCAGCCGGTTGAGGCAGATATTGATGAACCTGGCCGGCAATGCCATCAAGTTCACGGAAAAGGGTGAGGTCAACATCCGGGTTGAGCTGGAGAAAGAAGATCAGGATCAGGTCACCCTCCGTTTCCTGGTCAAAGATACCGGTATCGGCATTCCCGCCGAGAGGATGGACAGGCTCTTCAAGGCCTTTTCCCAGGTGGATTCATCTACAACCAGGCGCTATGGCGGCACCGGACTGGGGTTGACCATCAGCAAGAAGCTGGTGGAAATGATGGGCGGCCGCATCGGGGTCGAAAGCGTTGAGGGCCAGGGGTCGGTGTTCTGGTTTACGGCCGAATTTTTACGCCAGCCCCGGGCCGCGGAAAAAATCCGCCAGATTCCGGTCGATATCGGCAGCAAGCGGATTCTGGTGGTCGATGACAACGCCACGAACCGGGAAGTTCTGTCGACCTACCTGCGGTCCTGGAAATGCCGCTTTGAAGTGGCCGGCAGCGGCCCCGAAGCCCTCAAGATGATGCACGAGGCCGTGGAAAAAGGCGATCCTTTCCACCTGGCGATAATAGACTACATGATGCCGGAAATGGACGGCCACTCCCTGGGCCTTGCCATCAAGGCCGATCCCCGGCTTGCCGGAATCCTCATGGTCATGCTGACCTCCCACGGAATCCGGGGGGATGCCGAACGGATGAAAAAAGCCGGGTTTGCGGCCTATCTGAGAAAGCCCATCAAACAGTCAGTTCTCTACGATTGCCTGGTGACCGTGATAAGGGGCCAGACCGCAGACGGGCAGAAGTCTTCCGGCCCGCTGATAACACGTCACAGCATCAATGAGCAGCGCCGCAAGGACGCCCGGATACTGCTTGCCGAAGACAATCTGGTCAACCAGAAGGTGGCCCTGAAGATGTTGTCCAATTTCGGCTATACCGCCAAGGTGGCCAAAAGCGGCAAGGAGGTCGTCGATCTGCTGCGCAGGGAACATTTCGACCTGGTTCTGATGGATGTCCAGATGCCGGAAATGGACGGGTTGGAAGCCACCCGCATGATACGGGCCGGCAACGGAGTCCTGGACCCGGATGTGCCGATCGTGGCCATGACGGCCAATGCCATGAAAGGCGACAAAGAGAGATGCCTTGAAGCCGGAATGAACGATTATATTTCCAAGCCTGTCAAGCCGAAGAAATTGCAGGAGAAAGTCGAAAAATGGATCAAATCTGCAGGTGCCGATGCCGATTCCCCTCCGCATGATGGGACCGATGACCGGGCAGACGGTCAGTCCAAGGCCGCTGTTTGAATGTTGCCGGATTCTTACCGGCGGCAAAGACTTGAAGCTGACCGCAATGAAACACGGTCAAAGCCAGCCCCGGGCACCGGAGCAGCGCCATGGAGCCGGAGCAGCCGCTGTTGTTGCACCGGTTGTTTTTATCCCGCCGCCGGCAAGTTGATGCTCATGCTGCTTGACCCCGCCCGGGGGGGTTGATATGGATATATTGACCCGGCCGGACTCCGGCAGAACGGATCGTTGCCAGTGCGGCACGTTTGCCCGGTACGCCGGAGAGTTGTCTACTAAATCTGTATGGGTGCCTAAAACTTGAAGATCGATAAAACCGCCAGCCAGCAGCAGGGCCGTACCGCCGTAGGCTCAGGAGAGCGGACCGCCGGATTGGATCGTCAAAGGCTGCGTCCGGGAGGCAATCTGCCGGAGCGTTATGCCATCCGTAAGGTTGAGGGCGAACAGGTGCTGGTGTGTCTGGAGGCTCCCAATCTCAACGTTCACATCGATCCCGAACTTTCCCTTTCTGCGTCGGTGGCCCGCAAGTCCCCGCCGGGCACCATTTTCCTCGACGGTGTCGCCCAGTGCGAACCCTTCATGGATCACGAACGCAAGGTATACAACTTCGATCATCATGAAGGATGCGTCCGCGCCTTTACCATGGCCACCTGCGAGCAGGCCCTGATAATGCACATGAAGGGCCTGGACCTCAGGGGGCAGCAATGGCACATTTTTGCCAACGAGCCTGACCTGGACACCATCCTGGCAATCTGGATCCTGCTGAACCATCTGCGGCTGGAAGAACGCGACGGTATCCAGCGCCGGACCTTGTTTGCCCTGGTGCGCCTGGAGGGTGTCATCGACGCCCTGGGCCTGGAGATGAAAGAGCTGGCCGCCCTGCCGCCGGAGCTGTTGCGCAAGCTCCAGAGGCTGATCGATTTTTTGAGGGCCGATGAGATCGCCCTGAAAAAGGACGGCTTGTGGGAAGAGACCGACATGCTCCAGTATGCGGTCAAGGTTCTCCACAAGCTGGATCAGGTTCTCTACAAAGCCAGTGATTTTGCCGACTATAAAGGGATCGAGGAGCTGGCCTGTGTCCAGATCAATCAGCAGCGATTGGCCGTGGCGGTCAAGTCCGACCAGGGCATCTATGAAATCGAGCCACATCTCAACAAGCTATATGGCGGGCGGCTGGGAGTGGTTTTCCTGAAAAAAGGCCCCGGCGCATACACTGTCCGGAAGATGGACCTGTTCATGCCGGTTGATCTTCAGGAGGTTTACGACTGGCTCAATTTCATCGATCCGGCGGTAAGATGCCGCGCCCGTAATAAATGGGGCGGTTCCGGCGAAATCGGCGGCTCGCCGCGTGAAAGCGGCACGCATCTGAGCGCCCAGCAGATCGTGGAGGCATGCAGACATGCCATGAACCGGCCGACGCTCCTGACCATGGCTTATCGTTTTCTGCTGGTGGCGGCCCTGACGGCAGCCATTGCGGTGTCGGCCCATGAGATCAGTCTGACCTGGCAGCCTGCCAGGTGGTTGTCTGTCAAGGCGGCGGGGCAGTTCTGGCAGACGCCGGTTTTCGGATTCGCAGCCGCCCTGCTCGTTCTCAGCGTTTTGGGATTGCTCGTGGCCGCCAGGGGCCGGAGCTGGCAGTTCGGCCTGGCGCTGCCGTGCGAACCCAGCGGAGTGTGGCTTTTGCCCCTGGCCCTGGTCTCCGGTGCCGCAGGCGGGGTTTGGGCTCCTGCCGATGCGATTGCGAAATTGGACGGCGGCGGGATCGTAATCCTGGCCGGATTGGTACCGCTTGCCATGGAATGCCTGTTCCGCGGCCTGGCTCACGGGCTGTTGGCCCAGTCGGCCCGTATCCAGAGGGCCGACGGCCCCTGGTTCATCTCCTGGCCGGCCCTGGGATCGGCGGTTCTTTACACCGGCATGATGACCGCCCTTGCCTTTACCAGCCTGGGCTGCTGCAGCCAGCCCATGAATTCTTTCAACCTGGCCCGCGTCGTGACCGGATCGGCCGTTTTCGCAATCGTGACGGCGATGATCCGGGAGCGCTTCCAGAGCCTGCTGCCGACCGTGCTTGTTCATGCGGTGGCGGTTGCGGCGGCACTGGGGGTCAATCTCTTGCTTGCCGCCTTTCAATGATGATGGCCGCCCCGGCGTTGTTACTCCTTTATTTTCGAAAAACCGGGTATCAGGGTCTGGGTGCTTATCACCCCGCTGATCTGGCGGATGTTGTCCTGAACGAAATGGGCGATGATTTCAGAATCCGAGGCCAGCAGGTCGCGGGTAAGGACTATTTTCACGATCAGGTCGACATCGCCGTGGACCGAGTGGATTTCCCTTACCTCTTCCAGGGCAAAAAGCTTGTCCATTATCCGGTTTTCGTTGCGTGCCCGGATGTTGATCAGGACAAAAGCCGTTACCTGGCGCTTCATTTCAGGGTATTCGAATTCTTTTTTCTCTGCCATTTTTTTTCGGAACTCCTCCATGTCCTTGGGAATCAGGCGGTCGATGCCGATTCCGTACTTGCGTTCCTGCCCCCTGGCCCATTGCTGGTGAGAAATATAGGCGTAAAGGTCGTCCGGGGTTCTGCCTGTAAAACGGGAGATCAGATTGCCCTTTTCGATTATGGTCCGCAAAGGACGGTAGATTGTACGATACCAGTCGGAAGCGGCGTTTTTGAACGACACGGGACCTTCATGGGCGCTTTCAAGGCAGCGGCGATGTTCCTCGATTTGAGCCGCCAGCAAATCGTATTGACCCAGTTCGGTCAGCTCTATGGTGTTTGACAGGCCGGTTTTGTCGTGGAAGGCTGTTTTTTCCCGGTAGAGGATATTTTCCAGGGTGTTTTTGGATGGAATGAACTCCAGTATCCGGGCCTCGATCTGCCTGCGGCCCAGTTGTCTGGAGGCGGCTATGCGATGGTTGCCGTCCAGGACATAATATTCGTCCTTGATCTGATATAGTTTGACCGGCGGAAGCTTGCGGCCCTGACGCATCAGGGCCTTGACCCGTTCCAGCCGTTCACCGGGCAGGTGCTGGCGGGGCCGGAAACTCCGGTCAAAATCGTGGTAGCGCCCGACGCTGCCCACGATCCGCTCCAGGGCCACGGTTTTCACCCCACGCTCGATGGTTTCGAAGGCGCCCTGGCTGAGCCGGTTTTCTTCGAAAGATTTTGCCTGCTTTTGGCGTGGGCCGCGAAGCTTATTTATCCAGGCCAGCAGGGGTGATGTGGAGGAAAAAGTGCCCATAGCAGTTGATCACCTGTGTTTGCCCGCACAAAGTGGCTCTTTGGGCCGGATCCTTGAAATCGGCATGGATGTGGCCATGCAGCCAGAAGCGCGGTTTATGCTGCTCTATGACCTTGTGGAAACAATTGAAACCCTTGTGGCACCGGTCGGCCCGGTCGTGGACATGACGCGGTGGGGCATGGGACACGACGATGTCTATTTTGCCGGCCCGTTTCAGCCCCGGCTTGATCCGGCGGATTATCCGTTTCATTTCAATGTCCCGGTACTGGGCGGGCCCTCCGTTGTACCAGCGCGATCCTTCCAGACCGGCCAGGATCAGTCCGCCATGCTCGATCACCCTGGCGTGCAAGTTGGTGCAACCGGCCAGGCTCCGGTGTGGATAGCGCAGGTCGTGATTTCCCCGCACATAGAAGACCGGCGCCCGGAAACGGCGGCCCAGCCGGTACAGGTATTCCGGAGGAAGGTCGCCACAGCCCAGAATCAGGTCGACCGCCGGCCGCCGGTTGTCAGGGCCGTTTACCAGATCCTCCACCACGATATCGGAAACAGCCAGAATCTGCATGACAGCGACTATATCCCATCGGGGCCGGCTTTGCAAAAGCATAAGGTATGGCAGCCGCTTTACGAAGCCGGCACGGCTGACAGGTCGATAAAAAATTGAAGCCGTCAGATGTTTTGACAATAATTACTTTCTAAATTAGAATGGCTTGATTCATAAAGTAATTTCATATTGACGATCTTGCCGGGGGGATTTTGACTTGATTGCCCCAGGAGCAGGCCTATGATTGAACAGCTTGTGGATCAGATTCTGACCAGTCAAAGCAAAGAGATCGATGATCTGAAAACCCACATTAAGACCCTGAAGGGGTTCTTGGAACTGATCCAGAAAATTGACGGCCTGAAAAATATCAACAAGCGTTTCTACGAAGAGTCCCGCAGCCTTTACCAGGTTACGGCGGTGGGCCACAGCATTGAGGCCCTGGAAAGGCTGCTGAGTGAATTTTTCGGTCCCCCCGTCAAGCCCGCCGGTAAATCAACGCCCCGCAAATTACGCAAGCAATCCACGGTAGTCTATCTCGGCGGCATCCAGAAGGATCAGTCCCTTTTCATCAAGAAGCTGAAAACCGGTGAATTCTACGGAGCCCTGTGGCCCTGGCAGCGTAACAAGAAAAAGATCGAGATCCACCTGGGATATTGTTCGGACTGGATGACCGACAGCGACTACGCCCAGCTTGAAACCCTGGTGAAAAAGACCATCAGCCGCCGGACTTTCCAGCAGATGGAAGCCGGTGTGGGCGGCAAGATAAAGGGCATCAGCCTGCCTTCATTTCTCCAGATGTCCGAGATGGAAAAGTCCAATTTCACATTGAAAGTGGTTGCCGGTGAAAACATGGGCTATTTGTATCTGAAAGAAGGCAGCCTGATTGCGGCCCAGGTGGACGAGATGACCGGCAGGGAGGCTGCATACCGGATAATCAGCTGGGATGAACCCATAATCGAAATTCAGCCTCCGGACGAAAGCAAGAGCGACGAAATAAAGCAGCCCTTGATGCACGTGCTGATGGAAAGCCTCAAGATGAAAGACGAGGCCGCCTACCGGCAACCTCCCGCGGGGGAAGCTATTGGCCCGGACCACAGCCCGCCCCCGGAAGATGGCAGGGGCCGGAAGCCGGGCAGACCGATCGTAAAGCTGGAGCGTGCACCGGCGCCGCCACCGGTCAAGGACCGTTCCGGCCTGGTTCGCAAGGTGGTCTGGAGCATCGTGGGCCTGCTGGTGGTGGCGGTGGGTGCGGCCAGTTACTATTTCCACGTTTCGGCCAACCGCAGTGCGGACAGGTTTGCAAAATTTATTGCCAGGGCCGATTCCACCGAGTCTGCCCGGCAGCGCCTGGACATGCTGGAGAACTTTCTGAAAAAACATCCCAATACGGCCTGGCGGAAGCAGCTCCAACAGCGGATTGAAGATGCCCGGGAACAGATCGAGGACCAGGAGTATGAACAGACCACCCTCAAGGTGAGCAGTCTTCCGCTTGATGAGAACTACGAAAAGAAAGCCATCGAAATTTATACCGAATTTCTGAAAAAACATCCCGACAGCCGTCATATCGACCGTATCAACAAGGCCATTGCCGGAATCAAGGATTTGCTCGACCAGTATTACTACCAGGAACTTCAGCAGGCCGCCCGGCTCGATTTCGCCCAGCGGCTGCGGGTCTACCGTGAATACCTGGAACGTTTCCCCCGGGGCCGCTACCGCCGGGATGTCCAGATTCTGATCGATGAAATGGCCGACGACTATCTGGCTTTTCTGAAGCAGCAGGCCGCCGTATGTATCGAGCAGCGCCGCTGGGATGACTGCCTGGCCAAGTGCGATGTCTTCATAAAAGCCTTCAGCGGAAGCCCCAAGGCATGGCAGGCCGAAGAGATCCGCAAGAAGGTGGCCGACAGCCGCGACTGGTGGAAGCTCAAGAACCGTATCCTTGAAGCCGGGGACGATTTCAAGACAATACGTGATTTGCTGCAAGCCTATCTGAAGGAAAATCCCGACAGTACTGTCAGGTCCGAAGTGGAAGCCGAGCTGAAAAAGACCGAGGTGAAACTCAGGGAAAAGAACGCATGGCTGGCATTGCAAAGACAGGCCCATGATGAACACCGGCCCATCGATGAGCGCATCCGGAGGCTGAAGCTTTTCCTGGCCAAGAACAAGAACGGTCCGTATGCATCCGACGCCCGGGACCTGCTGGAGGCTTTGATACAACAGCGCGGCCGCATTCTGGCAGCCCGCAGAATGGAGGCAAAACGCAAGGAACTGGAAGAACGGAAACGGCAGCAGCGACTGGAGCTCCGGAGACGGCAAAGACGGCTTGCCGCTTTGCGGCGGGAGATGATCGCCAAGCTCGAAAAGACGGGACGTTTCGTGCCCAACGGAGACGAAACGGTTACCGACAAAGTTACGGGCCTTACCTGGTGCGTGCTGGATTCTTTCCAGGAACTGGAAGGTTGTCTCAACTACAAAGAGGCCTTAAGCTACGTTAAAAGCCTGAGTGCCGGCGGCTATACCGATTGGCGTCTTCCCACGGCCAGCGAACTGGCATCCATATACAAACAGGCTCCGTTTTTCCCGCAAAGCGGGGCCAAATGGTACTGGTCGTCGGAAGCCTACGTCAAGGGTTATTATTCGGTGGCCAACATCGTGACCGCCAAGCGGGAAACGGTTTTCGAAAGGCTCTTCAAGCGCCAGGATCAGTGCGGGGCCGTGCGGGCGGTGCGTCCCTGAGCCTTTGGCCAGATTATCATTGAATCTTGAATCAGAAACGGCTATAGCAGAAGCTATTCGTTGGCAGGCTCACAAAAAGAGACCTAAGCCGAGCGTTTCGCGTTTCGGTTATCTATGTAAAGAGGGATGTGTTTCCGGCAAAATGACACATCTGCCGGCAAGTGGCCGACGCAGCACGAAAACACCGTGTGACTTGCTGAACACAAGTAACCTGAATTTGAAACGCCCGGTTCGGGAGGGAGGAAGGATGAAGTCTACACGTGTTTGGATCGTTGCCGTTTTTGTCGTGCTCTTTGTCGCCGGGAGCATGGGGCCGGTTTTGGCTCAGGAAGACCGGATGATCGTTCCTTTGGGCAGTTTTTCCATCAACCCTCCGTCCGAGGGCCAGCGCAGCGCTGTGCAATTTCCCCATTCGGCGCATTTCGATTATTCATGCAAGCAGTGCCATCACAAATGGAAGGGCGATGAGCCGATCGTCGGCTGTATGACCCAGGGATGTCATGACCTCGAGCAGCTGCCAAAAAAAGAGGCCGGCAAAAAGATCGATCCGGCTTTGAGGATACGTTATTTCAAAAACGCATTTCACAAGCAGTGCATCGGATGCCACCGTCAGATCAAGCTGAACAATAAAAAGCTTGAGATGACCCGTGCCGGTATCGAGGGCCGCCTGCCGGCCACCGGTCCCACCGGTTGCAAAGGCTGCCATCTGCCTGAATAGCCGATGCAGCCTGCCGGCCGGATTTTCAGGTCCGCGAAATTCCCTTTTCAAAGATTTCGAAAGCGGTATGAAGGGTCTGCTTCAGGTAATCTTTACGGTGGTCGATGATTTTCTTGCTGGCTTCCCAAAGGACCACCCCTGAAAAAAGAGACCAGAATATATCTGCCAGGGCATTGGGATGGCGGTCTATGTAATCTCCGTTGTCGATGCCTTCCTTGAAGATCTGGGCTATGGCTCCGATGGATTTGCGTGACAGATCCTTTATTTCGGCCAGCAATTCCGGTGAAAGGTTCTTAAGGGTTTCGCTGGACTGAAGATGGAACATGTTGATTATTATGAGCGGATCGAAGTCATAGACATCGTGCATGGCCTCTATCAGGGCCCTAACTTTTTCCCTGGGAGCCAGGTCGGCTTCTTTGTGGACGTGGGTTACCCTGATGTACAGGTATTGGAGAATGCGCAGTGAAAGAGAGGCATACAATTCTTCTTTATTCTTGAAATAAAGATACAGAGTGCCGGGGCTCAGCTCGGCCTCGGTGGCGATGTCCTCCATGGTGGCCTTGTTGAAGCCTTTTTCGGAAAATACCCGTTTGGCCGCCACGATTATCTGCTGGCGCCGGCGCTCTTTTTCCCGTTCCTTGCGTTCTCTTATCCCCATCGAATCAATCCTGAATTAAATTTAGTTATAAGAAACGCGCCTATAATTAATTCGGCTAATTTAGTCAAGTAAAACCGGCCTGAGAGTATCGGGCATGGATACCACAGGAGTCTGGGGGCCGCAGATTGTCTGTTGCCCATGGCAGGAGCCCCGCTAAAATAACATATATCAGCCCAATGTCAATCAGTTGCTGAAGCATCTTCTGTCATTCCGGCGACCGGCATGAATGGAAAAGACAGGGTTGCCGGCCCGTTCGACTTGTGTCATTATTTTTCCGATTGCAAAAACCCGGTTGGGTTTTCCGCCAAGGCAAGGCGCCGGTCAGGCGACAGGGAGGAATGGATGCAAGAGCTGAAGGAAAGTTCCCGGAGGTTTCAGGAAGCAGTAGGCAAGCTTGGATTCCGGATTCAGGTCAAGCAGATGGAAAAATCGACCAGGACGGCCATCCAGGCGGCCGAGGCCGTGGGCTGCAGCACGGGCCAGATCGTAAAATCCCTGCTGTTTCAGGGCAAACGCAGCCGCAATCCTTATCTGGCCCTTGTCAGCGGCGTCAACCGGGTCGACCCGAAACGGCTGGAAGAGTTGGTGGGAGAGCCGGTGGCGATGGCGGATCCGGAGTTTGTCAGGCAGGTGACCGGTTTTGCCATCGGCGGCGTGCCGCCGGCCGGCCACAACCGGGAGATCGCCACCTTCATCGACCGGGATCTGCTGGGCCACCGGGTCCTGTGGGCGGCAGCCGGCACACCGAGTTCGATGTTCGCCATCGGATCCGAAGAACTGGTTGCCCTGACCGGGGGCCGGGTCGCGGTAATCAAATCCTGAACCCACAGGCAAAGCGTTCAATCTCATTCAATCCCGGTTGAAAGAAGGCGGACTACCGTCTCCCGAAGTTATATTTTCTACCCCAGATAGACAGTGAGAACATCCTGGCGCGGGTTGACGTGCTGGATGGTGACCTGGACGAGATCTTCGGGCCGCAGCTGGATCCCTCCGCCGGTGGCCAGTCCGCACTCCACCAGGTACTGGGTCAGAAGGATCGTATGGCCGTTGCGCCGTTTGGAAAGCACCAGGGCTTCTTGTTTGGTGCCGGTGCGCTGCTGGAGGAATTTCAGCAGCCAGTAGCGGTGGCGCCTGTATTGGAGCTGGGACACCTGGGACATGGGTGTCTCCAGGCGCTGGATTATCTCGTTTATCCGATTGTCGTCATAAGGTGGTTCCAGGCCGAGCATGGCTCTCAGTTGGCGCTGGGTGACAAGATCGGTATACTTGCGTATGGGCGAAGTCGCGGTAACGTAAGCTTCTACGCCCAGTCCGACGTGAGGTTCGGGCCGGCTGGACAGCAGGAAGCGGTTTAGGGATTTGCGCTGCATCCAGTTCTGGAACAAGGTGCCCTGGTCTCCCTGGTAGAGGCGCTTGCGCGGTTCTGCCTGGGAACGGAAGATGGCCGGAAGACCGCTGGCGGCCAGGGCCTTGGCTGCAAGTGAATTGGCCATGATCATTATTTCTGCCACCAGCATGCGGGCCGGACTTTCGCGGTCTGTCCTGGTTACAAGCGGCTGACCGTTTGCATCCAGGCGGATGTTGATCTCGGGCAGGGTTATCTGGACCGCTCCGCGGGCCAGCCTGTGCTGGCGGTAGTGCCGGGCAATGGTGTACAGGGCGGCCATTTCCGGTTCGCTTGCCACCAGCTCGTCGGCCTCCTGATATGTGAGCTGGCGCCCGATCCTGACAATGCTGGCAACGATCCGGCATTCCAGTATTTCCCCTGCGGCTGTCACTTTGATCAGGAAGCTTATGGCGGGACGGATCTGGCCCTGCTTCAGGCTGCACAGATCTTCCGACAGGCCCGATGGAAGCATGGGGATTTTGGCATCGGGCATGTAGATCGAACTGGCCCTTTCCATGGCCTGATGATCGATGGGATCGTCGAGCCTGACGTAATGGGCCACGTCGGTGATATGGACTCCCAGAAGGTAACAGTCCCCGTCCTTGACGATACTGATGGCATCGTCGAAATCCGTGGTGGCCTGGCCGTCAATGGTGATCAGGGGCAACCCGGTCAGGTCCTGGCGGTGGCTCCAGTCCGGCCGGCCGGCGGTGGCGGCCAGGGCGTTGGTCTGGGCCACCACCCGGGAAGGGAAATCCGTCGGGGTCTGATAGCGGTGCAGGTCGAGGTTTTCGTCAGCCTGCCAGTGACCGACGGCCACAAGGAAGTCAAAGATGGCTTCAGGGCCTTTGCCGCCGGCGTTTTTCAATATCTGGCGGGCCGTTTCAGGTTGCGGGCTGTTTTTTTCGTGCAGGTAATAGCCGGCCAGAATGGAAATCAGGGTTTCGGCGTTTTCCGGCCGCGATGCCGTTTTGCCGCCGAGCACGGCCCGCATCCAGCGCCCGCCCTGTTCGATAAGGGCGGCCTTTTTGGCTTCTTCCCGGCGTTGCCTTTCAAGCTTTCTGAATTGTTCGGGAGAATAAGGGAAAAACCTGTCGGTGGCGAAACGGAAATAGAGGCGGTTGGCGAAAAAAGCCCTTATCACGGCCGATTCCTGGTCGTCGCCGGCATCTTCCGGGAAACACAGGGCCGCCATGGTCTTTAAATCGATCCATTCCTGTTCGGGGTTGAGCACCTCCCACAGTTCTTTCACCTCTATCTGTTTTGCCAGTTCCCGGCGCCGGGCGGCAATGGCCTTCAGCTCTTTGACCAGCTTGTCCCGGCCCAGGGATGTGTCAAGGCGAAGCGATGAGGTGTGGCTCAGTCTTCCGGCAGACAGTTTGACTTCGCGGTTGTTTTCCGTCAGCAGCCGCAGGCGTGTTTTCCTGATCTCCAGGATTACGGCGCAGACGATCTTCTGACTGTCGATGAATTCGACTACGTTCCCAAGGTTCATGACCGGCCATCATAACAATCCACCCCTGGAAAGTCAACGCCCATCTGTTTTATAAAAACTTTTGAAATCAATGGGTTGACCGGTATGCGGACCGCGTGTATTCTTTAATCGATTTCAATGAATTTGCAGCCAGAATAGCTCCCATGCCAAGCAAATCCACGCCCGCCCATGACCTTATCAAGCGCAAGTTGTTACGGCGCTGGCGTGCCATTGCCGCCGGTCTGGCATCCCTGATCGTGGTCGACCTGCTCCAGCTTACAATTCCCAGAGTCATAAAGAAGGCGGTCGACGAAATCGCCCTGCCGGGGGCTGCGGGCAACAACCTGGGCCGCTACGCCTTGATTCTTCTGGGCATCGGGGTGGCCATAGCCCTTTTCCGCTATTGCTGGCGGCGGTGCCTGCTGGGAACGGCGCGCTACGTGGAGCAGGGGCTGCGCAACCGTCTTTTCGGCTTTCTGCAGGGCATGCCGCCGGCTTTTTTCGACACCATCGCCACCGGTGACATAATGGCCTGTGCCACCAATGACATTCAACAGGTGCGCATGGCCATCGGCATGGGGATGGTAGCCCTCAACGACGCCCTCTTTCTGGGAACGGCCGCCGTCGGGTTCATGCTGTACATCGATGCGGCACTCACCTGCTATGTAATGCTGCCCATGCCGCTTATCGTCATCAGCTCGAGAATTCTCGGCCGCAGGATGCACCGCAGCTACCGGCAGGTACAGGCCGCCTTTGCTTCCATGACCGAGACCGTGCGCCAGCGCCTGGCGGCCATCCGGCTGATAAAGGCCCACGGTCTATACGGCCAGGCATCTGCCGACGTTGACCGTTCTTCCCTACAGTACGTCCGTCGCAACATGGAACTGGTGCGCATTTCAGGGATATTTTTTCCCCTGATGCTGCTTTTTACCAACCTGAGCCTGGCCCTCGTGCTTTGGCTGGGAGGAAGGCGCGCCATGGTCGGCAGGATAACTCCCGGCGATTTCGTCGCCTTTTTGCATTACCTCGGCCTTATGACCTGGCCCATGATGGCCCTGGGATGGGTGATCAACCTGGTGCAAAGGGGCAAGGCTTCCCTGGACCGGCTCGATGAAGTGATGCGCACCCGGCCGCAGGTTGAGTCGCCTTCCAGGCCGGTGACGCCGGGTCCCTGCAGGGGCGCCGTGGCCTTTCAGGAGGTGGTGTTTTCCTATCCCGGCCGGAGCCGGCCGGCCGTGGAGCAAATCAGTTTCAAGGTGGAGCCGGGGCAGGTCTTGGGGCTGGTGGGGCCGCCGGGCAGCGGAAAGACGACGGTGCTGAATCTGGTCATGCGGCACTACGATGTCAGCCGGGGCCGGATCCTGCTCGACGGAGTGGACTTGCGCAGGCTCGGCCCGGACTGGATCAGGGACGCCATAGCCTGGGTCAGCCAGGAACCGTTCATCTTCGCCGGCACCATAAAAGAGAACCTCACTCTGGGGCGGGCCGGGATATCGAAGCGGCGCCTCGAACGGGTCCTGGCCGATGCGGCCCTGGAAAAGACCGTCGCCGGGCTTCCGGCCGGACTGGAGACCCTGGTGGGGGAAAAGGGGGTGATCCTTTCAGGAGGGCAGAAACAGCGGATAGCATTGGCCAGGGCCCTGCTCAAGGACTCCCCGGTCCTGTTGCTGGACGATCCGGTCAGCCAGGTGGATGCCGCCACCGGTCACCACCTGGTGCAGACACTGCGCCGGCTGGCCGGCCGCAAGACCATGCTCATTGCTTCCCACAGGTTGGCGGCCGTCAGTTTCGCAGACAACATCATCTGTCTGGAACAGGGCCGGATCACAGCTTCCGGAAGCCACGGCCGGCTTGTCGCGGCCGGAGGATACTACTGCCGGATGGCCATCGTCCAGGAAGGGATCCATGCGTTTTGACTACGGATACGAGGAGGAAAGCGCCGGCTCGGAGCCTTACCGGATCAGGGTTCTGGGGCGCCTGCTGCCTTTTTTGAAGCCGTATCTCGGGCTGCTGACGGTTTCTGCGGCCCTGGTGCTGCTGATAACCGGTGTCGAACTGGCCATGCCGTATTTCACCAAGATCGTGGTTGATCGTTATGTCGTTCCGGTGCGGACGGCGCCGGCCGGCCAACAGGACGGAGGGCAGGCAGAAAACCGTATCCTGGTGGTCGGCCTGCGGGACCGGGAGGTGAAAGCGATAATAGGCCGGCATGCGGGGCTTTTCGAGGTGAGGGGTGACCAGGCCGCGATACGTTACAGGGATCTGCGGTCCCTGTCGCCTGCCGAGCTGGCCGTGATCCGGCGGAGCGACATGCGTTCCCTGTTGCAGATGGTATTGCTTTTCCTGGTGTTTGTCCTGGCCGATTTCGGCCTGAACTTCGGGCAGCGTTTTGTGATGGAGTATACCGGCCATCGGGTAATGCACGACCTGCGCAGCCGCCTCTACCGCCATGTCCAGAGACTGCCCATGGAGGTGTTCAACCGCAACCCGGTGGCCCGCCTGGTCACCAGGGTAACCAACGATGTCCAGAACATGCACGAGCTGCTCACCTCGGTTCTGTCCATGTTTTTCAAAGACATCGTCCTGCTGGCCGGCATTGCCGTCCTGTTGCTGGTCATCGACCGGCATCTGGCCCTGGCGGTCCTGGCCGTATTGCCGGTGGTGGCCCTGGCGGCCTTTGGCTTTTCGAACCGCATGCGTGATGTCTTCCGCCGGCTCAGGATCAAGGTGGCCGAGATCAATACCCGTTTTGCCGAAACCGTGGCCGGTATCAAGGTTATCCAGGCCTACGGCCGGCAGGGAGCCAATCAGAAATTTTTTCAAGATCTGAACAGATCTTATTTCAATCTGGGCATGCAGCAGATTCACGTTCTGGCCCTGTTTCTGCCGGCCATCGAGATGATCGGGGTCACGGTGACGGCGCTGCTGGTATATTTCGGCGGCGCCAGGGTGCTGGCAGGCTCCCTGAGCCTGGGGGAGCTTGTCGCTTTTTTGGCCTACATGAAGATTTTTTTCCGCCCCATCCGGGACCTGGCGGACAAGTACAACATCTTCCAGAACGCCATGGCCTCGGCCGAACGGATAGTCGGTTTGATGGATCAGCAGCCCGAAGAAGGGCAGGTGGCTCCCGCAGGCGCAGGGGGTGAGAGCAAAGGCGAGCGGCCTGTTTTCAGGTCTCTTGAAGTGCGCCGGGTTCATTTTTGTTACGACAACCGGGAGCCGGTCCTGCAGGGTGTCTCCCTGTCTGTCCGGGCGGGTCAGACCATTGCCCTGGTGGGACCCACCGGGGCCGGCAAAAGCACCCTGGTAAACCTCCTGCTCGGTTTCTACCGGCCCGGCACGGGCAGGATCCTGATAAACGGCATACCCGTGGAGCGGTGGAACCGGGATGAGCTGCAGGCGATGATCGGCTGGGTTCCCCAGGAGTCGCTCTTTTTTTCCGGCACCCTGAGAGACAACATCTTCGGCCCCTGCTCCGATCGGTCCCGGCCGGAAATAGATGCCGTCATATCCATGGCCGGTTGCCGGCAGCTGATTGAGAGCCTGCCCCGGGGCCTTGACACCGTCCTTGCCGAGGCGGCGGCCAATCTTTCGGCCGGCCAGCGGCAACTGATCGCGGTGGCCCGGGCCCTGGCCCGCCGGCCGGAGCTGATAATAATGGACGAGGCCACGGCCCACATCGATTCAGAGACAGAATCGCAGATTCAGAAGGCCATGGCATCTGTCTCGGCCGGCCGGACCTGTATCCTGGTTGCCCATCGCCTTTCCACCGCCCGGCCGGCGGATCGGATTTACGTTGTCAACCATGGCAGAATCGTCGAGCAGGGGACCCATGACTCATTGCTGGCAGCAGGCGGGCTCTATTCCAGGCTCTGGCGCCTGCAGCAGGCCTGAGCCGGTTACGCGGCCGGGGCCTGGTACGGGGAAATCTGTCCTGTTGTCCGATGCTTTTCCTTTGGGCTTGCCAAAATGAGGCGGCCGTGGTAAAGACGGTTTTGTTTTAATCGTTCCTGCTACTGTGCGGGGCCAATTAAAGCCACCCCCCGGGAGGTGGCGGTTTACTGACTCCATCCACCCACCAAGCCTGAAATCATGAGTAAACTTGCCGACAAATTGCTTGCAAGTGTGCAAAGAGTGCGGATCCTTTTATACCCTTTAACCCGTAGAAGGAGGAGTGATCAATGCCTTACGATGCAGTAAACATGGCTGACTGGCAGATTTCGGAAGCTGCCGAAAAGAACATGCCGACCCCTGACGAATGGCGGGAGAAACTCGGCCTGGAAAAAGACGAGATCCTGCCCATGGGGCGGTTGGCAAAGCTCGACTTTCTCAAGATAATCAACCGCCTGAAAGACAGACCCGATGGAAAGTACATTGAAGTTACAGCCATTACCCCCACTCCTCTGGGAGAGGGCAAGAGCACGACCTCCTGCGGGCTGATGGAAGGCCTGGGCAAGAGGGGTGTGAACGTGGGCGGAGCCTTGCGGCAGCCTTCCGGTGGCCCCACCATGAACGTCAAGGGTACGGCGGCCGGCGGCGGCAATTCGCTGCTTATTCCCATGACCGAGTTTTCCCTGGGGCTGACCGGCGACATCAACGACATCATGAACGCCCACAACCTGGCCATGGTGGCCCTGACCGCCAGGATGCAGCACGAGCGCAACTACACCGACGAGCAGCTGCAGCGGCTCAGCGGCATGCCGCGGCTGAACATCGATCCGACCAGAGTCGAGATGGGCTGGATCATCGATTTCTGCGCCCAGGCCCTGCGCAACATCATCATCGGCATCGGCGGGCGTTACGACGGCTTTACCATGCAGTCCAAGTTCGGCATTGCCGTCAGTTCCGAGCTGATGGCCATCCTGGCCGTGGCCACGGACCTGGCCGACCTCAAAGAGAGGATCAACAACATAACCCTGGCCTTCGACCGCGGCGGCAAGCCGGTTACCTGCCGTGACCTGGAAGTCGGCAATGCCATGACCGCTTTCATGCGCAACACCATCAACCCCACCCTGATGTGTACCGCCGAATACAATCCCTGCATGGTGCACGCCGGACCGTTTGCCAACATCGCCGTCGGCCAGAGTTCCATCATTGCCGACCGGGTCGGGTTGAAACTGTTCGATTACCATGTGACCGAGTCCGGTTTTGCCGCGGACATCGGGTTCGAAAAATTCTGGAACGTCAAATGCCGTTACAGCGGCCTCAAGCCCCACGTCTCGGTGCTGACCACCACCATCAGGGCCCTGAAGATGCACGGCGGCGGTCCCAAGGTCGTTCCGGGCATCCCCCTGCCCGAGGAGTACACCAAGGAGAACCTGGAGCTGGTGGAAAAGGGCACCGAAAACATGGTCCACATGATCAACGTCATCCGCAAGGCCGGCATCAACCCGGTGGTCTGCATCAACCGCTTCTATACCGATACGGACGAAGAGTGCAAGATCGTACGCCGGGTGGCGGAAGAAGCCGGTGCCCGTTGCGCCGAATCCAAGCATTGGGAACTGGGCGGCGAAGGCGCCCTGGAGTTCGCCGATGCCGTCATCGATGCCTGCAATGAAAAGAACGACTTCAAATTCCTCTATCCGCTGGAGATGAAACTGCGCGACCGGGTCGAAACCATCGCCAGGGAAGTCTACGGCGCAGACGGTGTTTCCTGGACACCGGAAGCCGAGGCCAAGGCCAAGATGCTGGAAAGTGATCCCAAGTACGACGACTTTGCCACCATGATGGTCAAGACCCACCTGAGCCTCAGCCACGATCCGAACCTCAAGGGTGTGCCCAAGGGCTGGATTCTGCCAATCCGCGACGTGCTGATTTATTCAGGCGCCAAGTTCCTCTGCCCCTGCGCCGGCACCATCAGCCTCATGCCCGGCACGGGTTCCAACCCGGCTTTCAGGCGTATCGATGTCGATCCTGAAACCGGTAAGGTGAGCGGCCTGTTCTAAAGATCATCTCAGTGCTTTTCTGTCACATCATGGCCCGGGCAGACTCTGCCCGGGCCATTTGCGTCCAAGAAGGCGCGGGCTGATTATCCGGCGTTGACAACGCTCCGGGAATAGAAGATAGTAAATGCAGGCACTTTCCGTTAATACCCGATTGATGTCGTTTCGGCCGCCGGTTCTTGAGATGCGGCGCTGTGTCCGGAAGCGTTAACATACGGTCGCCATGGAAAAATTCACCCCAGAGGCTGTTGCCAATTCGGTCAACAATACCATCAGCGAAACTTTCGAGACCATGCTCGAGATGTCGCTGGAGGTTATGGACCAGGTTCCTGAAGACGCTCTCGGGAAAGACCGTCTGGTGGGTTCGGTATATTTCGGCGGCGCGGTCGTAGGCGTTCTGAGCATCCACGTAAGCAAGGTCTTTGCGGAACAGATAACCTCCTCCATGCTGGGGACAGAGGCCGATGACCTTGAAGAGATCAAGGATGTTTTGGGCGAGCTGACCAATATCGTGGCCGGCAACCTGAAGACCGATATGGTAAATGCCGGTCTGGCATGTGTGATCTCCACCCCGTCCATTACCCTCGGAACTGATTTCAGAATCGATCCTACCTCGGCGGCTCCTGTTCAGCGCATGGGATACAAGTGCGGCGAGCATTATCTCCTGGTGGATGTGGCCGCCAAGGAAGAGGCCGGTGCCGGCGACCAGCTGGCTGAAAGCGCAGAGCTTTCCAGTGAAGAGATAAACGACAAAATAAATTCGGTCGATATCCGGGCCGCGGTCATAAATTCGGTGATCGATGTATTTTATACCATGCTTTCAATGGAGGTGGAGCATATCAAAGAGATTCCTCCCGACTTTGTCGAAGGCGAACGGACGGTGGGAACGGTTACTTTTGCCGGGGACGTGGACGGCCTTTTCAATATCCAGGTAAACGATGATTTCGCCCGGTTGATGACGGCCAGCATGCTGGGCATGGAAGTTGACGAGATAGAAAGCGAAGAAGAAATCAACGATGTGATCCGGGAGCTCAGCAACATAATCGGCGGCAACCTCAAATCACAGTTTATCGACGCCGGTCTCGCCTGTGTTCTGTCGCCTCCGTCCATAACCAAAGGGAAAGACTTCCGGATCGAAGCCCTGAACATACTCGAGACCGACAAGTTTCTGTTCAGCTACCAGGACCATACCATTATAGTGGAAGCCGGTGTAAAGAAAGAAGGCCCCCAGAAGGAGGCCGGGCCCGAGACCCAAGAGCAGGCCCCCGAACATGAAGACGGCCCGCCTGAAAGCGCCGGTCAGGAGACCGCCGGTCCGGAGACGGAACAAAATCTTGATTTTATACTCAACATACCGCTGGAGCTGACCGTCGAATTGGGAAGAACCAAAAAAAAGATCACCGAGCTTTTGTCCCTGGGGCAAGGCTCCGTTGTCGCCCTAAAGCAGCTTGAAGGCGAGCCGGTGGATATCCTTGTCAACGATACCCTGATTGCCCGGGGGCAGGTGGTACTGGAAAACGAGAAATACGGAATCAGGATCCTGGAAATCATAAGCCGCAAGGAGCGGCTCAACAGCATCCGCTGAGGTGAAGATTGGTACCCGCAAAAGCCTGAGAGCCGGCCGCAATGCCGTGCTATTGCTTTGCGGGGAATGGTTTTTGGGACTTTGGCGGGTCGGACTTCGACGCGGCTTGGTCTATTGCTTCCTCGATTACCACCAGATCCATCAGGCCCATGTTTTCAAGGTCCGCCGTGCTCATCAGCTCTTCCAGCAGCCGGCCGCGTTTTATACTCAGGTCGGGCAGAACCGAAAGCTTTTCCAGAGGCAGCTCTACGGTGGCCGCGGCAATCTTTTGCGGATGATAGGTGTTCATTTCTTCGAGCATGACCTGCCAGCCCCTGGTGAGGCCGGTCTTTATGGCCTCCTGTAATTGCCTCAGGTTTCCCGGCCATTTACATTCCACCATCTTCCCTATCACTTCCGGGCCGGGCCTGTTGCTTTGAAGATCCGGTCTTTGCCCGATATACTGGTCGATATACAGATCGACGATCAGTGGTATCTTTTCAGGACGGCAACGCAGGGGCGGGATGTGGATGTTTATTGTTTCAAGGAGGCTGAACAATTCAAAGTCGAATGCCTGCATCTTGGCGGCAGTTTCCAGGCATGTGGTGCTCGAAGCCACCACCCAGGGGGAAGATTGGACGGGATTGCCGTTTTGGTCAATTGTCTTGTTGCGCAGATCGGACAGAAAGCCTGAAAGCATTTTTTGGGTGCTGACGGGCAGGTTCTGAATCTGATTGAAATAATACATTCCGCCCGCGGCGGTTTGGAAAATACGCCAGATGGCCTGAACGCCGGCGTCGTCTTGGGCGGCATTGCGTTCGGGCGCGGGCCGGTTGTTTTCCGGCCACAACGCGGCGCAATCGATGCGGATGAACGGTTCGCTGTGTTTGGGAGATGAATAGTAGAGACTGCGGGCCACGGCTTCTTTGCCGACTCCGGGCTCGCCCCAGATTACGATTCCCAGATAGCTGTTTCCCAGCTGTTTGATCAGCTCAAACAGGATGGCCGTATGAAGATGCGGTAAGATGTTTTTGTCCATGGTGTTGGTAACAAAGTGTTATTAAATTAAATATGTTCTATACAGCAAAGCGGTGGCTGCTCCCCGGGCTCCTGGAGTCTGGTTCTTTCCACAAGAGAGCCCCTGAAGATATCCACCGGCTCTTCCGGTGCCGGCCACTGGTTTGCGTTTTTGGATATATCGGTACAAGTTATTAAAATCAGGCGGTTGCGCCTCGTTAGAGGAACAGGGCAAAGGATTCATCCCAAACAGACATTGAAGGCGCAAGCGTTAAACTCTACAAAATTTCAGGAAAAATCAAGGAAAAAAGAGAAAATTATTTTCCGGGCGCCGCCTCCGGCCCCATGACCGCACTGGCAGGTCCGTGCAAGCACTTTGCTCCGGCAGAACCGGCCTGCAAAAAAACCAATTGCGGGGTCTTTGTTGCTCTGTCCGGAAAAAGCCTTATTTTTACAAAGACAGTATCGGGGCCGGCTTGCGGAGGGTCAACGGCCGGTGAAATCCTGTGAGCCGGGGTGCAATCTGCCCGGGGAGGTGACAATGGGTGCCGAAATAATCAACCTGGAGACAAGTCAGGGAGCCCATCTGCTTGTATTGCAACGCATAATGCGCATGGTTCCGGACCGCGACAAAGATGATCCGGAGTTGAAAAGGCTGCTGGCCTTCAGGGTCATGACAGATGGTGAAAATGTCACCAAGGAGTTTCTGATGGAACAGATAAGGGCCATGATTATGAGCTCATATTCCGGTTCCCTGCTCCATTGGCTCCTGAATCACGACGGTGCGGCAGATGATTCCGGCTGAAGAAAATGGTGAATCCCGCCCTGTACGGTTCCCGGCCGTGACCGCAGAGCCTGATCGTCTATTGACAACCAGGCCTGCTAACATTAGGTTATCTCCTTCTTTAGCTGAAGGTTGCATCACTGACTAAGACTGGAAATAGACTGCGGTTGAGTGATCATTATGCGCTTAAGTGAATTGCGGGAAGGCCAATCGGCCCTGGTCGAGCGGATCGGAGGCAATGGAGCCCTGCGGAGAAGAATTCTTGAAATGGGAATTGTCAAAGGCGCCCGGATCAAGGTCGAAAAGTACGCTCCTTTGCGCGATCCGCTGGAGCTGGTTGTCAAGGGTTCCCATGTTTCACTGCGGGTCGAGGAAGCGGCCCAGATAATTGTTGACCCCCTTGGCTAGAGCATGCCCATGTCTGACAAGCGCCTGACCATTGCCCTGGCCGGTAATCCCAACTCCGGCAAGACCACGATTTTCAATGCCATTACCGGCACCCGCCAGAAAGTCGGTAATTGGCCCGGCGTCACCGTGGAAAAAAAAGAAGGCTTGGTCGATAAGTTCGGGCACCGGCTAAAGATAGTCGATCTGCCCGGAACTTACAGTCTCACCCCGTTTTCCATCGAAGAGATAGTCGCCCGGGACTTTATCCTCAACGAGCGGCCCGATGTGGTCATAGACATAATAGATTCATCCAATCTCGAAAGAAGCCTTTACCTTGCCGTTCAGCTGCGGGAACTCGGATGCAAGGTGGTTTTCGCCCTGAACATGGCTGATCAGGCAAGGGCCCGGGGAATCAAGATCGATGGCGAAAAGCTCAGTCAGCTGCTGGGGGTGCCGGTTGTCTTCACCGTGGGCAACAAGGGCCAGGGAATCGACGAGCTGCTTGAAAAGGCCGTTGAGCTCGCCGTTTCGGATAAAGCCCCCGAGCACCGCCGCAACGTGAAGTACAACAGCGAGATCGAAAAAGCCATCGAAGCATTGGAAAAAGCCCTTGCACCGAAATGCGGCCAAAAGGAAAATGTTCCCCTGCGCTGGACGGCCATCAAGCTGATAGAGGACGACCGGGTGGCCAAGGAGCGGCTGCGCGCTGTTTTGGGCAAAGACGCCGAGCCGATACTGGAAGAGGCCCGCCGCCAGCGTGACTATATTGCCGGCCGGTACAACGAGGATCCCGAGATTCTGACCACTGACGATCGCTTCGGTTTCATCTCCGGCATAATAAAGGAGATCGTGACCACTTCCAGCCGCCAGCGGGTGGATATGTCCCGCAACATCGACCTGGTGTTGACCAACCGTTTCCTGGGGCTGCCCATCTTTTTCTTTTTCATATGGGCCATGTTTCAGCTCACCTTCAGCCTGGGCGAATACCCCATGGGCTGGCTGGAAACACTGGTCGAAGGGCTGGCCGGACTTGGCGCCCGCATTTTACCCGAGGGTCTGTTAAAAGACCTGGTGGTGGACGGAGTGATTGCCGGGGTAGGGGCGGTGATCGTGTTTTTGCCCAATATCCTGATCCTGTTTTTCTGTATCGCTCTTTTTGAAGATACCGGCTACATGGCCCGGGCCGCTTTCTTGATGGACAAGATCATGCATATGATCGGCCTGCACGGCAAGTCGTTTATTCCCATGCTGATGGGGTTCGGCTGCAACGTTCCGGCCATCATGGCCACAAGAACCCTGGAGAGCCGGACCGACCGGATCCTGACCATCCTGATAACACCTTTCATGTCCTGCTCTGCCAAGCTGCCGGTTTATATCGTTCTGGCCGGCGCGTTTTTCGGTGCCAGGGCGGGCAGCGTTATTTTCGGCATCTACATGGCCGGGATAATCCTTTCGGTGATTTCCGGCCGGCTGTTCCGGTCAACCCTTTTCAGGGGCGCCGATGCGCCTTTTGTCATGGAGCTTCCCCCGTACAGGGTACCCATGCTCAAGAGCCTTGTGATCCACATGTGGGACCGCGGCAAGGTTTTCCTGCGCAAGATGGGCGGTATAATCATGATCGGTTCGATAATAATCTGGGCCCTGTCAAATTTCCCCCGCGATCCGGCCCTGCAGCAGGAATACGAAGCCCGGCGGGCCGCGCTTGCGGCTGCCTCCGGCCAGGAGGTTTCCCCCCGGGACATGGAGACTGAACTGGACCGGTTGCGGAGGCAGTATGAAGCCCGGCGGACGGCCCATTCTTTCATCGGCAGGATAGGCAGGGCCGTGGCTCCGGTTTTTGAGCCCATCGGGGTGGATTGGCGCGGGGGAGTAGCCCTGCTTTCCGGTTTCGTGGCCAAGGAGATCGTGGTCAGCACCCTGGGTGTGCTGCATGCCGTGGGGGATGAACACAGCCGGGAGGCCCTTCAGCGGTCGCTGCGGCGATCAGGTATGTCGGCTGCCGGCGCCCTGGCCATGATGGTGTTCGTTTTGCTCTATTTGCCGTGCCTGGCAACGGTTATCGCCATCCGGCGAGAGACAGGTTCCACCGGCTGGATGGTTTTCAGCATCTGCTACAATACGGCCATTGCCTGGATCGCCGCCTTTGTCGTTTATCAGGCCGGCAAGGTCTGTGGCCTGGGCTGACCATTGTCTGAGATTGTCCGGGAAACGGGAGAGGGGTTTCCGCATCCCGGAGACTTAGGCATGCGGAAACCTTGCTCCTGCCTAAAAGCTAACCTCTCCCTTGCCCCAGAAAGGGCCGCCCGCCGGTATTCGGGCGGCCCAAGCAAAAAAGCCCTTTGAGCAGAATTGCTCAAAGGGCTGCACCCAGCTTGCTTGACCCTCTGTTTTGATCAGCCTGCCGGCCGTCTTCCCGCGACCGTCAAAGCCGTCCGTTGCAAGGCAGGTATTCTGACTTCCGGATCACCCTACTTCCTGCGCCTTCCCATCGCGCTCCGGCGCGACAGTGGTTATATGCAGGTTTCGTCCCCGATCACAGCGGCGGGACCGTTCCCGATTTTCACGGGATTCCCTATTAAGCCTTACGGCACCTTGAAGGGCACCATAATCGATGGCATACCAAATGTCAAGAAGTTGAAGTCGCCCGGCCATGGTTTCAGTTGCGGGCGGCGGTTTTCATCGCTTCCAGGGCCCTTCTGATGGCTATGGCCAGATTGTACCTGTCGATCGGCTTGTTGAGAATGTCGATCGGAGCAAGGTCTTCATCATGCCGGATCATGTCGTTGTAGTTGAAGCCGGTGCATATTATTATCGGCATCTCCGGCCGTTTCCGGCGTATCTTACGGGCAAGTTCCAGTCCGGTCATGCGGGGCATGGTAAGATCGGTGATCACCAGGTTGAACCCCCGGGGGTTTTGCCTGAATGCTTTCCAGGCCTCCAGGCCGTTTTTGCATGTCTGCACGGTATATCCCAGCTTTCCAAGGGTGTTGGCAACCATTGTCCGCAGTGGTTTTTCGTCATCGACGAAAAGGATGTGTCCGCTGCCGGAGGGCAATCCGTCTTCCCGGCATTTCTTCCGGGTTCCGGAAACGAGAATTGCCGGCAGATAGATCCTGAAAGTTGATCCCCGGCCGGGTTTCGATTTGACGTCGATCAGTCCTCCATGGCTTTTTACTATGCCGTGGACAACGGCAAGTCCCATCCCGGTGCCCTTGCCCGCTTCCCTGGTGGTGAAAAATGGCTCGAAGATGCGCCGCAGAACTTTCTCCGACATGCCGCGGCCATTGTCGCTCACCGTAATCACAACATAGCGTCCGGCGGGCAGAATTCCGTGGCTCGACACCCGGCTGCGGGTCAGGGTGACGTTGCCGGCGGCAATTTTTAACGATCCCGCACCGCCTTCCATCGCATGGGCCGCATTGGTGCAGAGATTGAGAAGCACCTGGTGAATCTGGGAGGAATTGGCCGAGACCGTATCCAGTGGCTCATCGATAACCGTTGCGATGTTTATGGTGGCCGGCAGGCTGGCCCGGACCAGTCTGACCGCTTCCTTGATCAGGGGCACCAGGTTGACGGGCTTCTTCTCGGCCCTGGACTGGCGGCTGAAGTCCAGGATCTGGGCGATCAGATCCTTGGCCCGCCTGCCTCCTGCCAGCACTTCCCGCAGGTTGGCTTCCTGGTCTGATCCCGGCGGCGCATCATCCAGTGCCAGCTCGGTAAATCCCAGCATTCCGTAAAGGATATTGTTGAAGTCGTGCGCGATACCGCCGGCAAGCGTTCCCAGGGCCTGGAGGTGCTGGGCCTGGGCCAGGCGGAGTTTGGCCTGCCGCTTTGCAGCCTCGGCCGCCTTGATGCTGCTTATGTCGATGAAGCTTACGGCTATGTGTTCCCGGCCCTTGAGAGTGAAAAGGCGTTCGTTTTTAAGTACCGGAATCTCGGTGTCGTTGGCGGCCCTTAAAATGGCTTCCCGGCGTTCCGGAGTGTGACAGCCCGAAGGCTGGCAGTCAGCGGCGATGTACTTTGAAAATTTCCGCCCCACCAGGTCCTCGACCGGCAGACCGATCAGCCTTGCTGCTGCCGGATTGACATTTGTAATTCTGCCGTCGGAAGCATTGAGAATTACGATTCCGGCCGGAGCAGATTCAAATATGCTTTGGAATTGTTTTTGGCTTTCTTTGAGGGCCTTGCTTGTTTTCCAACTTTCGGTGATATCCCTGCCTGATCCGAAGACAAGCGGCCGGTCGTTTTCATCCAGGCCGATCTGGCTCCGGTATTCCACGAGCCGCCTTTTGCCGTCCCTGGTCATCAGGGTCAGCAGCCCCCGGGCGCTGCCTTTGTGTTGCAGCTCGTTCAGGTAGGCCCGTAATTCGGGATGAAATTTGGGGGCTATGAATTCGTCCAGCCGCAGTCCGCCGCCGTCTTCCGGGCCGTATCCGAGCTTGTCACGGAACTGCCGGTTGGCTTCCAGGAGCAGGCCTTCGAGGTTGTGGACGCAGATGTAATCTGTAACATTGTCCACAATTTGCCGGTAGCGCTCCTTGCTTTTTAGCAGGGCTTTTGCGGTTTTTTTCTGTTTGCTTATCTGTTCCTGCAGGGATGCATTCAGTTTTGCCAGGGCCTTCGTGCGCTGTTTTACGCGCTGCTCGAGGAATTTGTTGGCGGCCGCCAGCTGGTCGCTCTTGAGACTCAGATGGTGAAGCAGAAAATATTCGCGACGGGTGTAATACTCGATGGCGTAACTTGCCATCATACCCATCAGGGCCGTTCCGGCGAGGAAGAACAGGTTGGCAAGCAGCACGGAGGGTCTTGAGCCTATGAGCCATATATCCACGGCCGCATAAAGAACCACCAGGGCCCAGACTACTACGGCCGCCCAGATGAAACGAATCCTGAGCAACGTGCAGGCATAGAACACCACCTGGACGAAGCCTGCCAGGTATGCGAAACGCAGGTTTTCGGGAGCGGCCACGATCATGGCTATCATGGCGGCTCCCACCACGAATATGCCCCCCGAGAGGATAATCTTCATCCAGCGCTGAAACCAGTCCCTGAAAGATGAAATGAAGATCGCCGTGCAGACAGGGATCATTATCCCGAAACGGGCGACCCAGATCACCGGATCTGCTGCTGCTCCGGACCAATAGTCGTAGATTCCGTAGACAGTGCAAAGAACGATGGCCGCCAAGACAGCCAGGCGTACCTGCTGAATGCTGTTGCGAAAGTAAAATTCGCAAAACGGCTTTTCCAGTTGGCGGTGCTTCCCCTTGAATGAAAGCGTCCAGAGATTGAAATGCATTCCGGGGCTGCGGCTGTCTGCGAGACGGCCGTTTTTTCCTCTGCAGTTTCCGCTGCCGTTGCTGTTGCTGAATAAGGCCATCGCCGATAACATCCTGACAACTCGACTTTATCGTTTTTTTAAGAAACCGCATGTTTTGCATGCGGTGGGACCTGAACCATCAGAATCCTGCCCGGTTTTTGTCCGAACTGTTCCCGCCGGCCGGCACCGATGCAATCGGCCGCCTTTGGAGAAGGCGGTTTACTCCTTGAATTTTCTTGCCAGATCATTGTCGATGACATAGATGCAGACCGCCTTGGCTCCCTGAGGGGTATATCCGAATTTGGCGGTCAGGTTCTCCATCAGATAGGTTACATCATCCCTTATCTTTTCGTCATAGGTTTTGAAATCTTCTTCTCCGTAGTCCTTGATTGCCCGGCGGAAATTCTCGTTTTCCAGGAAGGGATCGAGGACGGCTTTCTTGATGTGATGGATATAGCGGTCGCGCAGGTCGCGGAACAGGGCCGTTTCGGTCATTCGCTTGCCCTCTATGCCGATTTCCTGGGTCAGGGTGTGTGAAGTATAGGTGCGCTGGATGTCTTTTCTGAAGTTTGCGCGTTCAGACCTGTCTGATTTACTGCCCAGGATTCTGTTTTCACAGGCCACCAGAAAATCCTCGGTGACATGGATCTTGTCGCCGGTGAAAGGGCATTTTTCGACTTCACCGGGTTCGAAGTTGACGGCGAAGACGTAGTTCTGGATGTCGCGTGCGATCTGGGATTCATTGTAGTAATATAAGGCCTCTTTTACTTCCTGAAGCACGGAATAGTCATACATGTGCTGCAGGGATTCAAGAAAGCCTTCCGGTATGGTCGCTTTCAACGCCTTTTTAGACTTGAAATATTTGATCAGTTTCACCATGTCTATCAGGCCGTTGCTCTTGGCGTAAGTCGAGTAGAACTCGTTGAATATCTGGATGGAGTCCCTGCCGGATATTCCGTGCTTGCCTTCATCTTCGGATTCACCGATGATTCTTCTCCTGCGTTTGGCCGTCAGCCTCTTGCGGTCCTGTTCGGTAAGCCAGGGAGGGATGTGGCCGGTGTAGATCTCCATCTTGAGCAGTTGAAGATTGCGGTCACAGTACAGCTTGTATTTGTCCGGGTCTCCGATCCATTCCAGAAGCGCCTCCGAGCGCAGGCTCAGGCGCGAGGAAACGATCACCCGGGCGAAGTTGTGCAGCACCCGCGGCAGGAAGGCGTCGTCTATGTGTTTGCCGAAGATGTTGCGGTAGATTTCGACCTCGGTGTTGAGGTCCAGAACGTATGAGATGTTGATATAGTTGATCCGGTCTGAAAAAGACTGGATGTTCTGGATGTTCTTTTTGTCTTCGGGATTCATCAGCGCGAAAAAGAGCGAGTTTACGTTTTCCTCTATGTCTTCCACCTTGTGGACGCCTTCGCTGACGATGTTGTGCAGTTCTATCAGACGTTCGATATTGTGGGATTTTATATCCATCAGGGCGTAGATGCCGTTGTTGGTCTTGGCGTATCTGGAAAATATGTAGCGGACCTGGTTGCTGTCCCCGAATATCTTGTCCAGGCGTTTCTGGAGCATCTGGTTTGTCAGGGCGACCTGTTTCATGGGCCTGTCGCCGGGATTGAAGACGCTGACGCCTGCTCCCAGGCGGCGGTTGAACTGGTAAGGGCGGGCGTAGATCATCTCGAAAACCTTGAGAGGGTCTTTCAGGCGGCAGAGCAGGCTTTCAAACATGCAGCAGCATATGGTGCACGGCTCGTTCTGGAACAGCCATTGATATTCCTTGTCCGTGAAAAGCGAGTATTTGAAGGCGTCGTTTTTGAAAAGGTCGTCGAAGAACTCCCGGCGGTAATCCTTGGGAATCATCAGCAGGGGGTTGTCGTGGCTGGGGCAGGGCACTTCCAGGATGTTGCCGAAGCGGTTGGCCAGGGCCCTGGACTTTATCTTGGAGAATTGTTCGTGGTCCGGGTCTTTTTGCAGCTGGAGCAGCTTGTCGAGGATGGAAACGGTCCCGTCGTGCCGCGGTTCGGCAAAAAGGCTGGTGTCGATCCTCCAGACCGTCTCGTAGCAGCGGCCGGCTTCCGTGTTGGCGAATTGCTCGAATTTGAGCAGCAGGTTGTTGAGAAACGTGCTCTTGCCGCAGCCGTGAGGGCCGTCGAAGATATAGATCTTGTTCTGCTGGGCGCCCCGCCGCATGGCCTCTGCCTGTTTGACGAGGCGGTTGGCAAAGATCCGGTCTGCAAAAAAGGGATGATCGGTTCCTGCGACGGTGAGCCGGCTGAAATCGTAGTCGACGTATTTTATCGATTCCGGGTCGTCCGGATATTCATCCACCCCTTCGCCGACGTAGGTCTGGATCATGTCGTGAAACAGCTGGAAGACGTTGCGGATGACGGTCTCGGGGCTTTGGGACGTGATTTTCAGGAAATCTTTGAAGGCTATGGGCTCCAGTTGTCCAAGCACGGCCTTGCAGTCCTGCAGGCGTGCCATGGCTTTGGTTATGGGATCGATCTCCTGCATGATGCTGTCCTCGTTGGCAGTTTAAGAACCCGGATCTTGCCCGGCAAGGCCCGGTGTGGCGCAGCCTTCCGGACACAGCGTGTCACACGGGGCGTTTGGCCAGCTTGCGGTCCTTCATGGTGTATAAAACTCTTCTCCATTTTATCTCCGGTTTGGGCCGGCCGTTTTCCGTAACTGTCTGTCCGGCTCCGAGCTGGGAGGCGAACTTATGATTGGCGGCCGGTTCGCTGGTTTCCAGCTGGACCGTTCCGCCCCACAAAAACTCGATACCCAGCATGGTGTTGGGTATGAATTCCTGCAGCAGGGGCTTGCCCTCGAAATGATGGACCAGGTACAAGGTGCCGTTTTTGGTCTTTTCCGGATCTATGGTTATGTGGGGCGGATGGTACAGCGCGTCGTTAAGCATCCGGCGGTAGTCTTCGGCCTTGCGGCTTTTGACGTAGTATTCCCAGACCATCTTGGATTCATTCAGCCTCCGTCCGGCCACAAAGAGCTTGTTGCGGTCGATGAACTCCTGGTCCACGAAACGGCTGATGAAAGTAAAGTCGCAGAAATTTTCCCTGACATCGAAGATGAACCGTTTTCCTTCGCCGGTTCCGGCATCGTACCGCCTTCGCCGGTTCCGGTCCGCGATGCGCTGGTAGTCCCAGGCCAGACGGCCCTTGTCAGCCATTTCTTCCAGCCAGTAAAACAGCTTCATTCCCAGGGCATAGGGGTTCAGGCCTACCCTGGGCATGGCGGTGACGGCTGAATTTACCCGGGCGAAATCCACCTCGTGCCCCTTTATGCGGTCGTCCTGCAGAAAAAGGGTTTCGTGCCAGTAAGAAGCCCAGCCCTCGTTCATGATCTTGGTCCTTATCTGGGGCTGGAAGAACAATGATGTTTTGCGGACCACCTGGAGGATGATTTTCATCCAGGCGTTGGTCTCCTTGTTGAGTTTGGCCGATTTTTCCATCAGGAACTGCAGCAGGTCCCGGGCAGGAGCCTTGCTGTTTTTACGGTGTTTTTCAAAAAGGGCGCTGAACTCGGGATGGCGCCGGTCAACTTCGGCCAGGAAAGTTTTTTCTCCCAGAGCGCCTTTGTCCCGGCGGCAGCATTCATTGTAGTGCTCGATCTCTTTTATGAACTCACTGGTTTTGACATGTTTTTTCGATTGCAGGAAAACGTCGAAATAGTAGTTTATGCGGTCGGAGTATTTGGGAAGATTGTGGCCGTAGATGTTGTTTATTTCGCGATGATAGCCAACCAGGTTGTCGATGCCGCGGGCAAACTCGATGACATAGTCTACCCATCGGCCGTGTTCACGGCGCAGCTTGGCGATCACTCTCTTGTCGGAAAGGGCCTCGCCCGTGAAGTCATAGTCCCACGTATGCCTGAAGTAGATATTGTTTTGAAAGAAATCTATATGGCCCAGCACGTGATAGAAGATCATCACGTTGAGCCAGTCCGGGTTGTTGTCGTTGTAAAACGATATGGCCGGCCTGGTGTTTATGACCGTTTCGTACGGGTTGGAAGGATACAGCTCGTATTTGCCGCGCCCTTTCAGCACTTCGACGTCATGGACCCAGTAGTCGTAAAGGGTGGGGATCATGATCTTGGGAGAAAGCTCGACCAGGTCCCGGTTGGTGACGATGTATTCGAGGGTTTCGTCTTCAAAAGACAAACCCGCATCCCGGGCCCGCTCCTTGCAGCCTTCCATGATTTTCTTGCTGTGCTGGTCGATAAGTTCCATTTTCAGGCTCCTGGACCGGAAGCCGGGCTGTTGCCTCCGGCATACCCTTTGCCAATGATTACTCGGAGATCAGGGTCTTGATCCCTTCGATCAGGCGGGCCTCGTCGGCGTCCTCGTCCATTACGTCCATTCTGATCAAGGCCGGCCGGGATTCGAGCAGTCCCGAGGCGGCCATGTATTTTTCGACTTCCGTCTTGCCGTGGACACTTGCCGAGTGGCGGGCCACGGTAATTCCCACCCGGCTGGCATATCCCAGCATGGTCTTGAGCTCGGCGATGGCGGTCTTGCCGTCTGTTTCCCAGTCGTCCCCGTCGGTTCCGTGAAAGACGTAAATATTGTAATCCGTGGCCAGGTTTTCGCTTTGCACTATTTCGTTGACCAGGCGGTAGGCCGCGGCAACCTGGGTTCCGCCGGCGACCTTGGAGTTGTAGTAGGTGTAAAAATCCTCCACCTCCTTGGCCGTGGTGTCGTGGAGGATGAAACGCGATTCCACCTGGTTGGCATATTGATATAGAAGCCAGCTGTAGATCAGTACGTGCTGGGACACCACCAGCTCGGTGGTCTTGCCGGCCATGGAGCCGGAATAGTCCCGCAGGAAAAAGACCAGGGCCTGTGATTCGAAATCCTTTTCCCGGGAAAGGATGCGGTAGACCATGTCGGTTGGCGCAATCATCAGTTCGGCCGGATCGACCGGCTTTCCCTGGGCCACTTTGCCCAGGTGGATATTGGTTTCAAGGACCCTGCGGATGGTGGCCTTTTTATCCAGGACCTGGCCGAAGCCCCGGTTGCGGTCGGTCAGATCATAGGTATACCGTGTCAGGGAACGCTTTTTGCCTTTGTCTTTAAGGTTGGGCAGCTCGAATTGTTCGGTCAGGATCTTCCCCAGGTCGTAGGCCGAGGACTCCATCTCGTGCTGGCCCCCTTCGCCTTGACCCGGTCCGGCCCCCGAGCCCTCATCCTGCTCGCGTACCGGTTGTTCGCCGATTACTTCTCCCTCTTGCCCGTCTCCCGAACCGCCGGCTCCCTGCCCCTCCTGCCGGTCGGTAAAATTGGGGTCGTGGATGAACTTTTCTTCCACGGTGGTGGGCACCACCACGACCTTGGCCTTGCTGCCCCGGCCCGGCTTCACCATGCGCCCGATGCGGATCTTGCGCGGAAATCCGTCCTGTTCGCGCTGCTTGTCACGTGCCAGCAGCTCGTCGAGAGAGCGGATCTGGCTGGCATAGGAGCGTTGAGCGGTTGTCGCCGCCTGCAGGACCAGCAGGTCCCGGTAGTCGTAAACGCCAGGCAGGGCGGGCGGCCGCGGTGGGCGGGCCGGGTCGCCGGGTGGATATCGTTTTTCCTTCTTACTCATGAGGGACTCACAAAAAGCCTGAAAAATTGACGGCTTCGCAAAGAGTGCGCGATCGGGGTTTCTGCCTAGTTTTCGTCTTCCTGGGTGCAGAAGTATTCTATGGTCTTTTGGGCACAGGTCTTACAGTAACCAAGTTTGTTGAGCATGGTGTCTATCATCCGGTCGTATAGTTTCTGGTTCTCCTCGTTGGTGCGGTTGGCCAGGGCGCCTATCAGGCTGCCGGCCCCGGCGATATCCGACTTGAGGCGGACGTCGGTCACCGCTTTGACGAGCTCAAGGTTGTCCATGAAGTCGTAGTTGGGATCCACGCTGATCTTCTGGCCGTAGATCTTGCGGATGGAGGTGCGGAAAGTTTCCCTCTGCTCGGCGGTCTTGAGGCCCAGGCGTTCTTCGACACTGTTTATGAAGCGCTCGTCGATCTTGAGGGCCTTCATTTCTCCGGTTTGAGGATCCTTGTATTTCCACATCTTGTCGGATCCGAGATTCTCGGCGTCGACACCGATGATCATGTTGACGTAATTCATCACGTCCTTGCGGATGGCGAGCGGTTCGTCCATGTAGGCGTTGAACATTTCGGTCATGATCCGTTCCCGGTACAGTCCCTTGGCTATCTTGAGATCTTCCAGGTATTTGGCCCGGTCATTGGCTTCAACCACGTAATCCAGGATTATCCTTTCCAGGGCCTTGAAAATATCGTAGGCGAACATGCAGCGGCCCTCGTTGGTTTCCGAGCTTTCGATCAGCAACTGGATTGCCCGTCCCAGGTTGCGCTGGCCGAGACCCTTCTGGCCGAAACGCTTGGTGATGTCGGGATTCTGGTTCAGGGTGTCGATCACCTCGGCCAGGGTCTTGATGCTCTTTTCGCCGGCCACTTCGCCGGCGGCAAGTTTCATGGTTTCGATGGGGGTGAGCTTCTCCGAGCGGGGCAGGCGGGTCAGGACCACGGCGACCGATGCGGCGTAGTTCAGGTTGGGGTCCTGGTGCAGGGCCTCGCGGGTGAAGGTGGTGCGCGCCTCGTTGCCGATGGTATAGCCGGTCAGGGTTTTCTGCAGCTTGTAATTGGTGTTGTGGGAGACATAGCAGATCCGGCAGCGGTCGACGATGGGGGCTTCTTCTTTTTCGGACAGAAAGCGGTTGAACTCGCCGTTGTTGCTGGTTGCCACGATCAGGGTGTCGATGGGCCACTTGAATCCGTCTATCTCGATGGTCCGGTTCTGAATGACCCCCAGATATACCTGCACCAGGTCCTTCTTGTTCTTGTAGATCTCGTCGCTGAAGTGGATTCCGCCACCGGCCACCCGGGCCAGGGCCCCGCGCCGCAGGTCGAAACGGTAAGGGTTGTTGGTGTCGGTGATATGCAGCAGGCGCTGGATGGATTCTTCTCCCAGAAGATCGACGGCCGAAGAGGTGATCTTGTCCTTGGCCGGGTATTTTCCGGTCAGGGTGCCCAGGCTCTCTGTCAGGGGAACGGGTATGATTTCCACGAACTCGAGCATCTTTGCCAGGTCGCCTCCGGTGTGGTTGCGGATATCGTTCCAGATGTAACCCGAGCAGGCTCCCAGGGGGCGGTAATTTTCCCACAGCTTCTCGATGGCGGTATCGTCGAAACCGATGGTGCCGGCAAGAAATTGACGGTTTTCGTCCGGATCGTCGAAAAGGTTCATGGCCAGGATCATCGGATCCTCGTAGGTCTGAGATTCAATCGTGCGTATTTTCCCGTAGTTGCCCAGCTTGTCCATTCCCACGAATCGGAAGGTGTATTTGCGGTTGCCCTCTTTGGCCAGGAAGCTGCGGTACTTGGCGCAGAGATAGTCGACGAAGAAAGTCTTGCCGTTGCCCGGCTCGCCCACCAGCACGAAGGCCATTTCCTTTGACGAGCCGTTTTCAGCCGCGTCTTTCACATAGGATACAAAGCTGTTGATCTCGTCGTACATGCCGACTATGTGCTTCGGGCCTGTCCGGAATATGCTGAAATCGTAGGTGGTCTTGCCGTTGACCACCACTTTGCGGATTTCACCGCCGAGTATCATGCGGGCCACGGCCTGGAATGCGTTTTCAAAACGCCGCCGCCCCTCTTTGACCGCTTCAACATGCCGGGTAAGTTGTGACTGAAGCTTCTTGGCCATGATTGCCCCCTGTTTTGCCAATGGTTTGCATTGCCTGCCGGTTTCCCGGGCCGGGCTTTACCGCTGCGCGAATGAGGCCGACTGAAGGCGAGGTGCAGGCTGGAAGCAGGAAAGAGACGATGCCGGAATGTAATGAACTGGCCCTGAAAGTCGGTCCAAAGGTGTCTGTTTGATGATAACTCTTATTTTCAGCAACTCCAAGCTGCAATGTGTGGAACCGGCCCGAATCGAGCGGTTCAAATTTCCGTGGAGCGTTTTTGCCGCCGGTGCTTTGCATGTCCGGCAGGATCGAGAACGCTCAACTTGGATTGTAGCAAAATAGATGCCTGAAAATGTGCCGGAGAAGAAAAAAGATATTTAGGGGCAATGGCCGTTATTTCAATATGATAGGCGCAGGTTGATTCCCGGTGTGCCCGGCGGGTGTCAAAATCTTGGACAATGGTTGCGTTTTTCCGGCTTCAATGTTGCCGGTGTACGGAGGGCCGGCGGCGTTTGCGGCGTTTTTTCCTTATACGGGCATTGGGGGTGCGGTTGAGGACTTCGATCAACTCCTGTCCCAGCACGCGGCACTGCCAGCGTTTGATACCGCTGACCGCGGCCAGCTCTTTTTCGCTCTTTGGGTTTGCCAGCACGATCTGTCTGATCATGTTCTTGCTGAGCAGCAGCGGCGGATCGATTCCCTCGCTTTCGGCCCGG